>Ga0366774_1001_pt1 | contig 61253 bp, 56 predicted proteins | sample BONcelHN113001D9_FD_207068 | JGI IMG/M metagenome (GOLD analysis project Ga0366774, IMG submission 207068) | Enriched cells from coal bed in the Powder River Basin, Montana, United States - BONCAT cells N11 rep2 HSBNCT.N11.300.1.D9 ...
CAGCAGTGCCCGGCGCGCCAAATGCGGCAGTGCCTGGGCAACAAAATGCTGCTAGTAATGAACTGCAGACAACTGCCTCCGGCCAAGCAGGTCAACTGTCTGAGCGGACCGAGTTGGTACTTATCAAACAGTTGATTGCCAATCTCGCAACAGATCTACCAAAAGAGCAAATTGGCAAATTGGTAAAAACGGTGGAAAACCTGATGCCTCAAGTAATAAAGCAGGCTGCTGCTGAGCAAGACTTACCCGAGCTGCCTAATTTGTGGGCCTTGTTAAAAATGGTGGAACTCGATCAGTGGAAAACAATAGAACGCAATGAGCGGGCTAAAGCTGGTGCTGATTTAAAAAAGCTAGCCCAGTCGCTAGCTAAAGAAGCTGTACCGCAAGGTGAGAATCAGAGCAGTCATGCCGTACTGAGTTATACCTTGCCTCTGTATTTCGGTGATAATCCGACTCCTTATCCGGCTTATATCCATATTTATCATCAACGGGAGCAAAATGACAGGGAACAAGGTGACTATGAGACTTGGCTGCGCATTGCTCTTGCTACTGAAAACATTGGCGTGGTGGATACCAGTTTTCGTCTCTATGAGGGAGAAAAAGTGGATATCCGCGTTGGGCTGGGGGATTACGAGGCAGTTCAATCTTTCACGCAAGCTGTGCCCGATATCCGTAATGCTCTAGAGGCGTCGCCGCTCACAGTGAGCGTTCTGGCGGTCAACAAACTGAAAGAAGATTGAAGTTTTAATTTAAAGAAAAAGCCTGACGAAGTGTTTTGTCAGGCTTTTAAAACAAGGGGACAGGGACTCTGTTTTACCGGAGAAAAGATGCATTTAATCTCGCAGAGGTGAAGACTGTGGTCAGAAAAGCAAGAGTAAAGAGCAGTAGTGGAATATATCATATTATATTACGCGGGATCAACCGGCAAAGCATTTTCGCAGATGATGAAGATCGGATGAAAATAATCAAAACCCTCGCGAAATACAAAGAGATTAGCCAATGCCGAATCTTTGCCTATTGCTTACTGGATAATCATGTGCATATCTTATTACAAGAAAGCCAGGAACCCATTGGTATGATAATTCAGCGAGTCAGTTCAAGCTACGTTATCTGGTATAATGGCAAGCATGAACGATGTGGTCATTTATTTCAAGAGAGATTTAAAAGTGAAGCGGTAGAAACTGACAGCTATTTTTTAACGGTTCTGCGATATATCCACCAGAACCCCATAAAGGCCAAAATAGTAACCAATGTAGCCGATTATAAATGGAGCAGCTATAGTGAATATACAAAGAGAGGACAGCTTGTAGACACAGAATATGCCTTAACAATGTTCTCGGACAGATCCGATGAAGCAGTGGCACGATTTATACAGTTTTCACAAGAAGCAAACAGAGATGCCTGCCTTGAAATTCCGCAAATGAAAGTCAAAGTCAGTGATGACGTTCTTTGTCAAATGGTCAAGCAACAATTTGGTGTTAATGCAATAAAAATTTGCAATGAAAGAAAAGAGAAACAAGACGATATATTGAGAGTAATGAAAGAAGTGGATGGTACTAATATACGTCAAATAGCGCGAATAACGGGTTTTTCGTCAGCACGGGTCTGGAAAGCCTGAAACACAGTCCCTGTCCCCGTGTTTTTTCTGCCCGTTCCTCCGGGTTCGCCAAAGCAAGTTGGCAGGATAATAACAAAAACTGGGGAAGAATATAACAATAAGGAAGTCAAAGCCACTAAGGAGGGCGGATACTTTTGCTGTTTGATACGCACATGCACACCCGGTTTTCCACTGACTCTGACATGCTGCTGGAAGAGGCGCTGCTTAAAGCGCAGCAACTGGGAATTGGCATTACGATAACGGAACATATGGACTTGGCTTATCCCGGTGAGCCGGCAGCCTTTACTTTTGATGTAAATAATTATTTTGCCGCCTACAATCGTTACAAGAGTGAAGCGGTGTTATTAGGTATTGAGTTAGGTATGCGCACCGATTGTTTAGCAGATAATCGCTTGCTCATACAGGACAAACCCTTTGATTATATCATTGGTTCTATTCATGTAGTAGATAATATAGACATTTACTGCAGTGAGTTTTATCACCAGCGGAGTAAGCAGGAAGTTTATAATCAATATTTTGATGCAATGATTGCGTGCTTACGGGAATATGATTTTATTCATGCCTTGGGTCATATCGATTATATTGCACGGTATGCCAAGTATAGTGACGCCGAGATATATTACCATGAGTTCAAAGAGCGTATAGATGAGGTATTGCAATTAGTGGCAGCTCAGAATATGGCTATGGAAATAAATACACGCCGCTTGGATAGCCAAGAGCGGATTGAAAGCATATTGCCAATCTACCGGCGTTTTGCCGAATTAGGTGGTAAGCTGGCAACAATTGGCTCTGATGCGCATAGAGAAAGCGAAGTAGGCAGGAGACTGGATGTCGGCATGGCGATAGCTAAGCAGTGTGGTCTTACGGCAGTGCGGTTTGTTAATGGAAAACCTCTGGAAATAAGTGGTTAGTTTTATCCAAAAAGAGGAATTCTCCTTTTAACAGGGAAATAATTTAGTACTTTATTATGCCAGGTGAAGGAGATAAGCTGTGGTGTATAAATTTTGTCCTGCCTGCGGTGACAAACTGCCACAAGATGGTACGTGTAAGTTTTGCCCCCATTGCGGTCACGGCCTGCCTGTTCAAGATAGTGGGGCTGCCTCAAACGATAAAACGGTGCGGCGCAACAGTTTTCGTTCTCCTGTAACAACAGAAGAGCGAAGCACTATTTTGACCAGCCAAAATCAGCTTAGTGTTGTATTGAAATCAAGCAGCAATAAGGAAAGATTGGCCTGCAGGCTAAGTCAGGTGTTGAAACGGACAGCGACAGCTACCCGGATGGCTGTTGATCTGGCTCCCTGCCTGATTCTGTATAAAAGTAAAGCCGAAGATGTCAAAACGACGGTGGCCATCTTTGAAGAGGAAGGTAGTGCCTATACCGTAATTGCTGGTGATTTTGAAGCCAGTACTCCTGTAGAACAGCTTATAGCCGGTTATAATCAACTGGATCGGGAGACGCAGGTTCTGCTGCAGGCAACGCCGCCGGCCTTATGGCTGGGCGAGGATATCCGCGCTATTATTCCCGATGCTGAATTGGAGAATGAAAGAGGTTTGCTGGTTATAACCGGTAAAAATCTTTGTTTTCTCAGCAGTCAAGTCAAGGATGGCAGGAGCCGGTGGCAAATTACTCCTCATTCGCGCATTGCGGAAGTCATTGAACAGCCTGAGGATAATGGTGGACATATAGAAGTGATCTACCGGGAGTTTGGCCGGGAAGATTTATTTCATATCGCAGATGAAGTTTTCTTCCTGCAGGCCTGCGATGAATTACGTAAGGTTCTAGGACAACGAATGGCATTTTTATAGCTGGTGCGAGAGATAATACAAGGGGAAACACAATAAGTCCTGCCGGATGCGGACAAGGGCTTATTATGTTTCTGACAGGGCTGAAGAATTTGGCAACAGTACCGGATTGAAGATAGTCAGTACAGTTGGTGCAAGAATAATGCTCTAATCTTTGAAATTCTTTTGAATTTTTTCTGGCAGGGGATCACAAGCATCCTGAAAATAGAGTATAATGTGGTCATAAAGTCTTATAATGATAGGACATTTGATTGATTGTTTTACTGATTTTGGGGTGTGAAAGTGAAAGTTAAAAATTGTATCCAGTGTGGACGTTTGTTTGTTGAAACAGCGGGAGCAATTTGTCCCGGCTGCTTTCACCTGCTTCAGGAGCAAGAGGAGCAAGTTTTTCGCTTTTTGCAGAGAAACGGCGGTCATGGCTTACTGGAGCAAATTATTGCAGCCACCGGCGTACCTAAAAGCGTGGTCATTGACATGCTAAAGCGAGGTTGGTTTCAAGGCGAATATTCTGTTGAATATCCTTGCGAACGATGTGGATCTTTGATTAGTGATGGAAAACTATGTCCAACATGTATTCGGTTTGTACGTCACGAGGTGAGAGGTTCCGCCAATACCGATATAGTTACAACCCGTAAGAACCGCTTCCATTCCTGGGAAGACCGGCATAAGAAAAAATAGCATTAGATTGTTTGTTCAAAATCCAAATGTTAAGGGGGCCAGCAGGGGAAGGTGACACCCATGTAAGGCCTTTTTCTATTTAGTAAAGGTAGGACCGTATGGGAACTACTCTTTTGTAAAGGAGTCATCAACTATGGAGAAAGCTCTTGAGAATACAAAGGAACTCCTCCTGTCGCACCAGTTTTATCAGCAGCAAGCGCTTACCGTTGCCCGTCAATTGCTTGGCGCTCTGTTGGTACGACGTTCACCGGCAGGAATGACTGTTGGGAAAATTGTTGAGACAGAAGCGTATGGTGGCCCAGAAGATAAGGCCTGCCATGCATGGAAAGGCATGACAGAGCGTACCAGAATTATGTTTGGCCCTGGCGGTTATGCCTATGTATATTTTATCTATGGAATGTATCATTGCTTTAATATTGTTACCGGTAGCGAGGGAGATGGCCAGGCAGTGCTTATCCGGGCTATTGAGCCGCTTGCCGGTTTGGAGATAATGTCAGCCCGGCGCAATACAGATAAGTTGACCAATTTGTGCAGTGGACCGGGTAAGTTGTGCCAGGCACTAGCCATTACCAGAGCAGATAACGGAGTAGACTTATGTAGTGATCAGTTACAGTTACTGTCCGGTGAAGCAGTGTCTGATAGTCAGGTTATCCAAACTCCGCGTAAAAATGTCGACTATGCAGCTGGAGCCAAATTGTTTCCCTGGCGTTTTATCATAAAAGGAAGCCCGTTTGTATCATAAGGTATATTTAACGTGCTAAAGTTTATCTTTGTTCAATAAAAATAAAAATATTTTCGTGAAATAAAGGGAAAATATAATGATTATTGAATACTGCACTAAATAAGTAGTGTTTAATTTGAGTTGTGATAAGACCGTACATGGTACGAGAGAAGGTGCATTTGGCAGTAAACAATTTTGAAGGCCGACACAGCTCTTGTGAAAGCTGCGAATTGTATCGTAACAGGTTAAATGAAAATACACTGTAAATAGTACGGGCAAATCCTTGCTCGTGGTTAGTCATTTATAGTAGAATAAAATAAGTATGGTAGCAACCGGCGACCTCGCCCTAGGTGGGAGCGAGGTTGCCTTGTTTCTTCTAAAGGGGGTTTTCTTATTAATTTCAAGGATATCGAACTAGGCGATAAACCGGTATTTGACCGCTATTTCCGGCAGCATCGCTATGATACATCAGAATGTACGTTTACCAATTTGTATATTTGGCGCAGAGGTTATGGTATAAAGTGGGCTCATGAAGAGGATATATTGTTTATCAAGGCAGGCGGCGATGATGGTCTATTCATGCTGCAGCCCTTTGGAGCCGATGAGAGCCAGCTGCCACGCGCTCTAGATAAGATGGCTGACTGGTTTGCTCAGCATAACAAGAAGTTTTTACTCAAGGGTATATCAGCGGAAATGATGGAACTATTGCAAAAAATCCGACCCGGCTACTATGAATTTGAAGAAGACCGTAATAACTTTGACTATGTTTATCTGAGGCAGGATTTAAGTGAGTTGGCAGGCCGTAAATTCAGTTCCAAAAAGAACCATATTAATTATTTTACAACTCACTATGGTGACTACCGGTATTTGCCTATGACGGAAGATCTTATCCCTGCTTGTTTAGCAAGTGCACAAGAATGGTATGACAAGCGGCCCGATGACCATACTGGTCTGGAACATGAGAAATTTGCTCTTTCGGAAGCACTGGGAAACTTTACGTATCTGGGGTTCCAAGGAGGTATTATCGAAGTATACGGCAAAATTGAGGCTTTTACTTGTGGCGAGGCACTTAACGAAGATACTGCCGTTATTCATATCGAAAAAGGTAATACCGATATACGAGGCTCGTATCAAATGATCAATCGCGAATTCTGCCGCAATGCCTGGCCGAACATGACCTATATTAACCGGGAAGAAGATATGGGGATAGAAGGCTTGCGGCGGGCAAAGCAATCATATAACCCAATTAAGCTTATGGCCAAGTATGCCGTAACCCTGACGAAATAGGGGAGGGTGGTTATGGAGTTTCATATTGCCAGTGAGCGGGGCCGCGGCCCAATAGAGGATCTGTGGGCTTATTGTTTTGAGCCGCCAGAGCATCCTTTTTTTCAATGGTATTTTAACAGCTGTTTCCGGTCAGAAAATACGCTCGTCGGTTATGAGAATAATAGCTTAGCGGCCTGTGTTCACTTAAATCCGTATCAATTATTTTTACGGGAACGGACGGTGCCGGTTTCGTATATCGTCGGGCTGGCTACCAGTCCCGAAGCAAGGCGTGGCGGCGTGGCCAGGCAGCTGCTACAGGCGGCACTGGCGGAGATGCGGCGGCGTAAGCATTATTTTAATATCCTTATGCCGTCTAGGGCGGGATTTTATTATCCTTTTGGCTGGGAGTTGTGTTATCATCAGCTCAAATACTCTATTAACCTGGACGAACTCAGGGGCTTAACTTCAAGTGAAGGTCAGTTTACAATGGTTGCTGATGGTGATCAATGGGAATTGTTCCAAACAGTATACCGCAAATTTACTGCTGGCCGCCATGGCTTTGCAGTTCGGGGAGAAGCAGAGTGGCGCCGCCTCGTGGCAGCGCATCTGGCCGAGAAAGGGCATATCAGCATATTGGCATATAACGGCCATCCTGCAGCATATATCTTTTATCAACTGCTGGATGGGAAGATAGTTGTCAGTGATATGGCCTATAATAGCTCTCAGGCGCAGCGGGGTATTCTTAATTTCTTCTATAACCACCGGTCGCAAGTAAGTGCAGTTGAATTCAATGCTCCCTTTAATGATAATTTGCATCTTAGTTTGTCAAATCCCAAAGAGGGAGTATCTATTTATCCTTTTATGGCCGGACGTCTTGTTGATGTAGGCGGAGCATTGCAGGCACTGGGGTATCCGGCAAGTGTAGAGGCAAATTTGATTATTGCCGTAGCCGATCCACTGGCTGAGTGGAATAACCATACCTTTGCTGTTACGGTGGACAATGGTCAAGCGCAAGCAGTGATTATTGACAGTGCTGAAGCTGATATAGTGTGCACTATTGGCGGTCTCTCCCAATTGGTCTTTGGGAGGCTGAGTGTAGAAGAACTAATCTATGAGGGAAAACTATCCGTTCAAGAGGATGAAAAAGCCCACTTGCTTATGCAGTTATTTCCTAAAGTTGAAAACTATATAAACGAGTATTTTTAAGCACCACGCCGTATCCACGGCCTCAGGGCGGAGGTTGATGCTATGGGAAAACCCATTATCGGTATTACCACCAATACCATGATGGTGGAAACTGGTTCTTTAGCCGGATTAGAACGCTATTTTGCCAGCCATGACTATGTTAAGTCAGTCCTTAAGGCCGGAGGTGTACCGGTATTGCTGCCAGATGTAGGCGATGAGCAAGATATCAAAGCTCACGTGAAAGCTGTTGACGGAATCGTGTTTTCCGGTGGAACCGATGTTGATCCACTTTTGTTTCAGGAAGAACCGGTAGAAAAAATGGGCCCTATGCTGCCTGCTCGCGACCATTATGAAATTGCTCTTGCTCAGTTGGCTGTGAAAGCAGGTAAGCCTATCTTGGGCATTTGCCGGGGGCCGCAGGTAATCAATGTAGCCTTTGGCGGATCACTGCATCAGGATGTGACCATGAGTGAAGGCTGGTATGTGAAACATTCGCAAAATGCGCAAGGCAATGTTGCCAGCCATACGGTTAGCATTATCCCCAATACCCGGTTATACAATATTTTAGGCAGTGAACTGCTAGTGGTAAATAGCTTTCATCATCAGGCGGTGAAGGATATTGCACCCGGCTTTGTAGCGGCCGCCTGGTCCAAAGACGGTATTATTGAGGCAATCGAGATGCCGGGAGATCTATTTGTAGTGGCCGTACAGTGGCACCCAGAGTTAATGATTGAATCGTATCCGGTTATGTTATCGCTGTTCAGGCAGTTAGTAACTGCTGCATCGCAACCCGCTCACATTTAACAAACAGGAGGCTTTTTTTCATGGGGAAACGTACAGTTATTATGATGTTATTCTTGGCAGCTATGCTGGTATTAACCGCTTGTAGCGGTGGTCAGCCTGTTCCGCCGCCGGCGGTAAATCCACCGGTTCAGAATAGTGCGCCTGCAACGGATCAAGCAAAGCAAACACCGGCTGGGCTCAACAGTATTGCTAAATTCGAAACCAATAAAGGCAATTTTACAGTGGAGCTATTTGAAGATAAAACGCCGGTAACGGCTAAGAACTTCATTGACTTAGCTAATAAAGGGTTTTATAATGGAACGCTCTTTCATCGTGTTATTGACAATTTCATGATCCAAGGCGGTGATCCCCAAGGCAATGGCACGGGCGGTCCTGGCTATACTATAGCAGACGAGTTCCATCCATCCTTAAAGCATACCGGTCCAGGGATTTTATCAATGGCCAACCGCGGGCCCAATACGGGAGGCTCCCAGTTTTTTATCACCCTTGCACCAACACCGTGGCTGGATAATAAACATGCTATTTTTGGCAAAGTTATCGAAGGTCTCGATGTTGTGCAAAAGATAGGTAAAGTGAAAACCGCCGCCGGTGATAAACCGGTTGAAGATGTAGTTGTTAAGAAAATAACGATAGAAAAACGCTAAGTAGTATGAGTCAAGCTTTCACTTATATTGTAGAATGTGCTGATGGCAGTCTTTATACCGGTTGGACGACTAATCTTGAGCAACGGCTGGCAGTTCATAATGCGGGCAAAGGTGCCCGCTATACCCGTAGCCGCTTGCCGGTGAAGCTGGTGTGGTGGGAAGAACAGCCGTGTAAAGAACAAGCTCAAAGCAGGGAAGCCCGTATCAAATTACTTAACCGGCAGGAAAAATTAATTTTAATAGGCCAATAAAAAGGACAGCTTGCTATAAGGCAGGCTGTCCTTTTTCCAGCAGTTGAAGCATAAAATAAAAAATGAACTATCTGTAAATTGCAGGAAAAATGTAGAGAGAGGAGAAGATACTAATAGCCCCATAAGAGGGCTGTATAATCAACAGGAAAAACGGAAAATTAGTAGTACGTCTGCTAATAAGGAGCATGGTCATGAAACTGCTCTTACATCCGTTACCTATTCGGATTTTCCATTGGACGATATTTTGCTGTGTCATCACGTTGGTAGTCACTGGCCTCTATCTACATGAGCCGCCGCAGTTTTTAAATCTTCCGCTAGGGCTGGCTCGTAAAGTTCATGGTATTTTTGCGCTGCTCTTATGTACTACTTTATTTGGACAAATTTATTATTATACCGTTACCGGTAAATTTACGGAAATAGTACTGCTGCCTCGGGACTGGAGTAATGTACGCAGCTTTTTGCGTTACTATTTGTTTATCACAGAGCACCACCCTAATTTCGGACGGTATAATCCCGGACAAAAGCTGCTATTTACTCTTTGGGGGCTGGTCGTTTTGGCTGCTTTTATCACCGGCGCAGGCTTGTTCTTTCCCGAAGAATCAACATGGCTGCAGCGACTAGTAGGCGGCTTGACCAATATGAGGGTTATACAGTACACCATTGCCATGATTTTTCTGGGGACACTCCCGCTCCACATCTATCTTGTTTTTACGGAAGACCCGGCTAAGCTACAGGCTATGTTTACGGGCTGGATAAATAAAGAACCTAATAAGAATATTCGCTCCGGCGATAGATAAGGCAGGAGGTAAGAACATGAAAAAGGTTAAACTTGCTTATGGAAAAACCAATCTCGAGGTTGCTGTTCCTGATCAGGCGGTTGTGATTGAACCGCGCTATTTGGCAGCTCTAGCCGATGAAAAGGCGGCTGTGATGGCTGCGCTGCGCCAACCTATTGGTACGCCGCCGCTTAAAGAAATGGTAAAAAGCAATCAAACAGTGGTTATCGTTATTTCAGATATTACCCGCCCCACGCCCAATCATAAGCTGGTGCCCTGGTTATTAGAAGAATTATCGCATGTGCCCAAAAACAATATTACAGTCATCAATGGTTTAGGCAGCCACCGGGCCAATACGCAAGAAGAGCTTATTCAAATGTTAGGGCGTGAAGTGGTAGATACTATCCGGGTGATCAATCACGATGCTTTTACTAAGTCGGAATTAGTTAAAGTAGGCACCAACAGTCATGGGTCTACCGTCTATTTCCATAAAGAATATGTCAACGCAGATTTTAAAATTGTGACAGGCTTTATTGAACCACACTTTTTTGCAGGTTTCTCAGGAGGACCTAAAGGTATTTGTCCTGCTCTCGCCGGAATTGAAACTATTCTTGATTTTCATAATGCCAAAATGATTGGGCATCCTTTAAGCACCTGGGGTGTTATTGAAGGAAATATTCTCCAAGGGGCTGCGACGGAAAATTGTTTAATGGCTAAACCGGATTTCATGCTTAACGTAACACTCAATGGTGATAAAGGGATTACTGCTGTATTTGCCGGTGATGTAATCACCGCTCACCGCCAAGGCTGCAACTTTGTAAAAGAGCATGCCATGTACGAGGTAGAGGCACCCTTCGACATTGTTATCACAACCAACTCGGGCTATCCGTTAGATCAAAATTTGTACCAAACGGTGAAAGGCATGAGCGCTGCTGCACAGGTTGTAAAGCCTGGCGGCGCCATTATTGCCGTATCAGAATGCTCAGACGGCCTTCCTAATCATGGTAATTATGCTAAAATTTTGAAGATGCGCCAAACGCCCGAAGAATTACTAGAGATGATTAATGATGAACAATTTTCCATGTTTGACCAGTGGGAGGCGCAAGTCCAGGCGATGATTCAGGTCAAAGCAGATTGTTACCTGTACTCGTCTTTAGATGAAGAAACCGTGCACCAGGCAAAGCTCAAACCCGTAAAAGATGTGGAAACTACGCTGAACCAGCTAATGAATGTATACGGTGCTGAAGCGAGAATAGCTGTATTACCGTTAGGGCCTTTGACAATACCTTATGTGAAGTAAATGGTGTAAGTAAAAAAGTGGCCCGAGCTTTATTTAAGCTGGGGCCACTTGTGTTTCTGCTGTCTTGTTGCCGTAAACCCGTAAGAAAGCCTCTACAATAAAAGGATCAAACTGGCTGCCTGAACAGCGGCGGATTTCTTCTACCGCCTCTTCGTGAGACCGCCCTTTGCGGTAGGGACGATCAGAGATGATTGCCTGATAACAGTCGGCTACTGCGATAATACGCGAGCCTAAAGGAATACCATTTCCCTCGAGGCTATCAGGATAACCGGTGCCATCCCAGCGGGCGTGGTGATGACGAATGATGGTAGCTATTTCGGCTGGCGAGGGTATGCTGGCAATGATCTTTGCTCCAATGGAAGGATGAAGCTTAATCAAATCATATTCGTCAGATGTCAATTTATCCGGTTTGTTGAGTACCTGGTCAGGAATGCCGATTTTGCCTACATCATGTAAAATAGAGGCTACGTTAAGTTTGAATAATTCATCCTGCGGCAGCTTGAGTTCTCTGGCTACATCCATGCTAATTGTCGCCACTTCGGACGAATGACCAAAGGTATAGTTGTCTTTAGCTTCCAAAGCATTAGTCAGGGCTTCAATTGCCGGTATAAGCATAAATTCCCGTTCATAATCTTCCGTAAGAGAGAGGCTATGCATACGAACAGCCAAACGGGTAATTTCATCATTACTTTTTTGTGAGAGTATTGTTTTAGCTAACTGATCAACACGGTTATTGAAATGTGCTGCCAGAAAGTAGGCGGATACACTTATCAGGAGCAAGCCCGCCGCTAAGATAATAAACCACCAATGAGGTACTAAGTACATACTTCCGGCAGTGAGGAGGGCTGTTAACAGCGCCAAACCTCCAAAGGCCAAAAATAGCTTGAGTTGCAGCGATAAAGAGAGAAGCAGATTGCGCATATTTAGCCTCCACCATGTATTGTAGAGTGTATTCGCTTTATACCAGGCTATTCCTGCCAAATTTAGGTGGATCGTAAGGCTTTTTTATTCCATAATAAATAAAATAGCCCTTGGCCAGTCAAGGGCTATTTTAGCATCTCAGTGCATGGAAAGCGTTTTAGTACCATCCAATTCTTTTCTTAGTATTGCAAGGCCGTTATCCATTCCTTGCGCTCCTAATAAGGCCAGCAGATCACCTTCTTCTATTGCGCCGGCAGCTAAATTGACCGCATCGGCCAAAGTAGGACGATAATAGTAGGGAATATTGTTTTGATCAAGCACAGATAAAAAGGCTTGTCGCTCTGAGGTAGTGACTTTGTCAGACGGACTGGTCTCATCAGCGCTGTCGGTGACGATTAGCAGACTGCCGGGGCGAGAATGCCACTGGGCGAAAGTGGCAGCATTAGCACTGTTGATGGCCGGGCCGCGGCAGCCGCGAATAGCATTAACCGTAACTAAATTCCGATAACCGAAAGAATTGAGGGTTTGGTATATAGCAGCAATACTGCCAGGATTTAAGGCCGTATCATCTACGACTGTGAAGCCGTTGATTTGGTGGATATTGAGTCGCCGTTCGACACCGGCGTAATCGATCAGTGCTGAGGAAATTACCGCAGGGGATATACCATGAAGCAGTGCGGCGGTAGCAGCGAGCAGGGCATTTTCAATATTGTGCAACCCAGGCAGCGGTATGGTGACGGAAATTGTTCCTGCAGACAGAACAGTACCGCAAAGTGTCTCAATGGGTTGATTAATAGATAGGAGAAACCTGCTCAACCGGCAAGAGGTAAAAAGCGGGAGTGCGGTGATGTCTGCTTCCAGTAATGGGTTGGGCGAAACAGTAACCAACCGTCCTGACCAGCCTGCGGTTATATCCCGGCAGTAAGAATCAGCAACATTCACAATGAGTGGTGTATTGGGTTCCAGAAGTGGTAGAAATTTACATTTAGCGGCTAAGTAGCTGTCAAAGGTCTCGTGAAAATCAAGATGATCAGGACAAATATTGGATAAAATTCCGCAGGAAAAATGAACATTAGCGACGCGATGCATTTCAATGCCTTGGGCGGATACTTCCATAGCGGCATGGGTTACACCGTTCTTTTGCATTTCCATTAGATAGCGCTGTACGTTTACGGCATCCGGTGTGGTGAGGACACTGGGGAAAGAGTGATTTCCCACATTTACCCGCACTGTACCGATCAAGCCCGATTTGTAACCGGCTTGATCGAAAATACGATCTAACATGCAGGTGATGGTGGTTTTTCCATTACTGCCCGTTACGCCAACTACTGAGAATTGACTGGAAGGATGCCGATAAAATTGAGCGGCCAGCCATGACAGTGCCTGTCGCGCATCGTTAACAACCACCACTGGCAAGTTAACAGGCGGCAGTAAATGCGGTGAGTCAGTCACAATTGCTTTCGCGCCTCTTTTTATCGCATCGGTGACATAAAGGTGGCCATCCGTTTTGCGGCCGCGAATGGCAATAAACAGGTATCCAGGCTGTACTTCAGACGAATGGCAGGTAAGACCGGCAGCATTTTGTAAAATAGCCAGGAGTTCACTAGTTTGATGGCATTCTGACGGAAAAGGTGAGGCACTCACTTCGGGAATGAAGTCTTTTACTGACAGGGCGATCACCTTCTTATTAAAAATTACCATACCATAATATTCAGAGTAGATGAAAAGGTGAATGGAGAAAATAGGCGCAGGAGGTTGTTATGAAAAAATTACAATGGCTGCTAGTAGTAATCATGACTGTCTATATGACTGCCGGCTGCACCTTGCTGAAGCCTACTCCCAAACCGGTACCGGAGCAACAGGTAGCGCTCGGTGTTATGGTAGATGGCCGGAATTTAGGCGGTATGACCCGGGATGAAGTGAATCAGGTTCTGGAGGAGTTGGCAAAGGAAAGAAACCAGATGCCGCAAAAGGCTTTTTTTGACGACGGGGGACGCATTCGACCGGAACAAAATGGTCAGATGCTCAATGCTATTATGACTGCCGAGCGCGTGATGCCTGCACCGGCAGATAGTGTAATCACTGCTGTCTATGATATAGTGGAGCCGGTCATCAGGGAGCAGCAATTAGCGCAAGCGACAAAGATTGGCGCTTATTCCACCCCCATTTTAGACCAAAGTGCGGGACGGCTGGTTAATCTCAAGCTTACAGCCAAGCTAGTCAGCAATGTTGTTGTTGAACCCGGACAAGAGTTTTCTTTTAATAAAACCACCGGAGAGCCTACCGTAGAGAGAGGTTTTCAAAAAGCGGCAATTTTTGGTGAAAACGGCAAGAAAGCAGAAGGTTTAGGCGGTGGTATGTGTCAGGTTTCATCTACTTTGTATAATGCCGTAATGGCAGCTAAACTTAAGGTTACCGAGCGTCATGCCCATTCGAGGCCGGTTGCGTATGTTTCACCCGGCAGAGATGCCACTACTTTCACAGACAAAGACTTCCGGTTTGTTAATACTTCCAGGCAGAGCATCATCATCCGTTCCTTTCAAGAAGGTAATCAGTTAATTGTTGATTTATGGGCCTTACCCAAATAGTTTCGTGTATAAACTGCAAGCTTTATTTTCATACTATAAGTAAGGTCGGGAGGTGATTTTATGCGCAACAAATCGCAATCAACAATCGCAATTATCGTCGTCTTAGTCGTAGCAATTGCCGCGGGAGCATACCTACTACTGCGCTCTCCCGCCCCTAAACCAATGCCGGCGCCTGTTCCGGCACCAACAGAGCCGCAAACTCCGGCACAGCCTGAGCCAATCGCGGGAGTACCTCAATTCGATAAGGCTAAATACAAGAGCGAACCTACCATTAAAGTGTGGCGGGCGGATAAGGGCGTTGTGGAATCCATGCAGCTCGAAACTTATGTGGAAGGTGTAATAGCCCAAGAGATGCAGCCAGATTGGCCGCTAGAGGCTCTTAGGGCACAGGCTGTTGCTTCACGGACGCTCACTATGAGCGCCATTGAAGCAGGTACTATTCGCCGCCTGCATAATGCCGATGTCAGTACCTCTAAAGAAGAGTTGCAGGCTTTTGCGCCGCAAAAGGTAAATGACACGGTAAGAGAGGCTGTACGTTCCACCAGGGGGCAAATTTTACTTTACGCCGGTACTTTGGTAAATTCGATCTACAGTTCTCATAATGGTCAAATTGCTGCCACAAAAGAAGAGAGCTTTCCCAAAGAAATTGAACATGATACACCTTATTTTCAGCCAGTTACGGACAATAGCAATCAATATGCTCCAGCCAATATTTCTTCCTGGTCGGTCAAAATCCCCGGTTCCGAAGTTGCCCGCGCTGTAGGCTATAGCGGTAAGCCCGGTGATATAACCATTCTTCAGAAAGGCCCATCAGGACGCATACTTTATATTGGAGCCGGTGATAAAAAAGTATATGGCTCTGACTTTCGCAAAGCAGTGGGTTACGACCGGTTAAAATCAACATTGATTACGGAAATGACATATGATGGTTCCAGTTTTACCTTTAAAGGTCTTGGTTGGGGAAATGGTGTTGGTATGTCCCAATGGGGAGCCTATGCATATGCTAAAAACGGCGCAAAAGCCGAAGAGATACTTAAGCATTACTATGTGGGTGCTGATACTGTTAAACTATGGCAATGAGACGCTGGACGGCCATTGCATTAAAAAAGCATTCAGAGATGAATGCTTTTTTAATGCAATGGCGATAGGAGGTCAGTCAATGGACCAGCAGGTATTATATCCACCGCATCACTATCTTTATCAAGCCGGAGGCAATCCTGTTACTGAGCTATTGCGGCAGGTAGTTGTAAATAATCAATTAGAACTGATTAACATCCGCAATACTCCTTTTCGTAAAAGTGTAGAAGCTGAGAAGGTAATTGCCGGTGATATGAGAGAATTGGGCTTTTTGCATTCTGTTACGAATCGTAAGCATAGTTCTTTGTTTAAAGAAGGACTTAATTTCGAAGTGGATTTTTACCATCCTCAGTATCAGATTGCCGTAGAGGTAGAAAAAGGCGAAATTAATAACATTTGGAAGAATATTTGCAAATTTGCCGAATCGCCGGTCATTCGCCATGGGGTGCTGCTAGTGCCTGTCATCCGTCAGGGCCAGCAGGCTCAAAGTGAATTTTATAAGAATACCATCAAAAGATTGTGTCACATAGAAAAGGTATTTAGCTTAATTGATAGTTTATTACTGATTGGTTATTAAAGTGACTAGCAAAAAAGTTAAAACATAAGGAAATTTTTTGTTGGTTTTTGCATATAGTAATAGTGGAGAGGTAATGCATTTGCATACTTTATCCGCATAGGCGCCGCTTCCCAGGGCGAAAGGGAGCGGCGCTACGGCATTATTAGCTAAGATATGTTTAAAAAATGCGCTACAGGCAGCTGGTGAGCAGGGCAGACTCGCTAGCTGCTTACTGTTATGTGGAAAACATTGGTCCTTGGCAGATTTTTTTTCGAGCTTTTATTCAAATTGAGCTTTATTAAGAGCTAGTAAATAGGCTATAATATGATATTGAGTTATTAATTGACAGAGGTAGCAGAAATGACTAACGTGGTTGTCACCGTTATCGGTAGCCAGCGAGACGAGGCAGGCGACGAGCAGCGTATTGAATTGATCACCGCCGGCCGGCACTATCAGAGGAACGGCATTGATTATATTACATATGATGAGAGTAAGCTTACCGGGTTGGAAGGTACCACTACGATGCTGAAACTCTATGACGACTATGTTGTCTTGGTGCGTTTGGGACACATAGAACAACGCCAGGAATTTCGCAAAGGAGAGCGTAACTCTTGTATGTACGTAACACCTTACGGCACGATGGAAATGAGCGTTGCTACCAGTGATGTAACCATGGCCTTTGCTAAAGGCAATGGCCGGATTACGATTGCTTACGAACTGGAAATAGAGGGACGGTGGCAGAGTTCTAACAAGCTCGCCATCACCATACGGGAGGAAAAAACAAATGGACATTAAACAACTGCTTCATGAGGCCATTCTGACAGCAGCAAATCAGGCAATAGCAGATGGGGTTATTACAGCGGAGCAATTACCGCCTGTTGTTTTGGAAGTGCCGCCTCAGAAGGAATTTGGCGATTACGCTACTAATTTTGCAATGCAGACCGCCCGGGTTGCTAAAGCTAATCCCCGCGTTATTGCCCAGGCACTAGTGGCTCGGATGAAACCTGCCTGGCTTGATAAGTGTGAGATTGCCGGACCGGGGTTTATTAATTTTTATTTAAAACCCGATTGGATGTATAAACTATTGGGACAAGCTCTGGCTGCAGGCGAAAGCTATGGTTCTTCTAATGACGGCAAGGGCAAGCGCATTCAAGTTGAATACGTCAGCGCCAATCCTACCGGTCCGCTCCATGTAGGCCATGGCCGGGGAGCGGCTTTTGGCAGTGCTTTGGTCAATTTACTGCGCGCTGCCGGATATGATGTGCAGGCTGAGTTTTATATCAATGATGCAGGCAACCAAATTGATAATTTGGCAGCTTCCGTCAACGCGCGCTATTTGGAACTGCTTGATCAGCCGGCCGAATTCCCTGAAGACGGCTATCATGGCAAAGATATTATCGAGACAGCGAAGCGGATTATTGCTCAGGAAGGCTCTCGCTATTTGCTAATACCTCTTGAAGAAAGGCTGGCTGTTTTTAAAGAGCTTGCTTTGCAGGAAAAATTAAATACTCTCAAAGCTGATCTGGAAACTTTTGGCGTTACTTTTGATGTCTGGTTCAGTGAACGGACTCTTCACAATGAAGGCGATATTGCCAAAGCTTGTGAGGCTTTGCAGAAGAATGGCTATATGTATGAAAAAGACGGTGCTCTCTGGCTGAAGTCTACTGCTTACGGTGATGACAAAGACCGGGTAGTTATTCGGGACAACGGTATTCCGACCTACCTGGCTGCCGATATTGCTTACCACAAGAATAAATTGGAACGGGGCTTTGAAACACTGATTAATATCTGGGGCGCAGATCATCATGGTTATATCAGCCGGGTCAAAGCGGCCATTGCTTCTTTAGGCTATAACCAGGAACAACTGGAAGTACTCATTTTGCAAATGGTTAATCTATTACAAAATGGTCAAGCGGTGAAAATGTCCAAGCGGACGGGTCAGGGGGTTACGCTTACCGAGTTAATTGAAGAAGTAGGCAGTGATGCTGCCCGGTATTTCTTCATCATGCGCTCCATTGACAGCCAGCTGGATTTTGACCTTGACCTGGCCAAATCGCGGTCTAATGAAAACCCAGTCTATTATATTCAGTATGCCCATGCTCGTATCAATAGTATCTATCGTCAGGCTGCGGAAGCGGGTATTAGTTTTGGTGATTGGGCAGATGTTGATTTTTCGGTATTGACGATGGACGCAGAAACTGATTTAATTAAAAAGATTGGTCAGTATCCCGAAGAAGTGGCTGCTGCTGCCCGGGAAAGAGCACCCCACCGTATTGCCCGCTATACGCATGATTTGGCTTCTTTGTTTCATACCTTTTATAACCAGTGCCGCATTATCGGGGTGGAGCACGAAGTGCAGCTTGCCCGGCTGGGATTAGTAGTGGCAGTGCAGCGTACTATAAAACACGGATTAACTATTTTGGGTGTTTCAGCACCGGAGCGAATGTAAAAAAAACGGAGCGGAGGTCGATTCAATAGATGAAAGATATGAAGCAAACGACTGATATTGAAATGGCTTTTCATATTCTCCAAGAGGTGAACCGGCCCATGTATTTTCGTGATCTCATCAGCAAGGTGCTGGAAGCTAAAGCTGGCCGTGTCCATTCACCGGCTCAGGCTATGGCTGAGATTCATACGCAGATAAACATGGATAGCCGCTTTCAACATGTCGGTAAAGGCATGTGGGGACTGAATGAATGGACTCCCCAAAAGGAAGGCCGGCAAACAGAAGAGGCGGCAAAGACAACCACTGGGACTAATCAGCGGCGTGAACGGCTGCTGGAAGAAATTCAAGAAGATTATGCCAGTGCTGCAGTCGAGCGCGAAGATCCGGAATAATGCACTTGACAGACCTTGTTACAAAAGTATAAAATATTGGGCGTATTTGGGATAATACTGCGAGAGGCGCTTATATTACAGGAGGATTTTTTTTCATGGCTAAATATATTTTCGTTACCGGCGGGGTGGTATCATCTCTCGGGAAGGGTATCACTGCGGCATCATTGGGACGGCTGTTAAAAAGCCGTGGTCTGAGCGTGACTATTCAAAAATTTGACCCTTACATAAACATTGATCCGGGAACGATGAGTCCCTATCAGCATGGTGAAGTATTCGTTACCGAAGATGGTGGCGAGACTGATTTGGACTTAGGCCATTATGAACGGTTTATTGATATTAATTTAGGCAAGAGCTCAAATGTTACAGCCGGTAAAATATACTGGTCAGTAATTAACAAAGAACGTAAAGGTGATTATCTGGGCAGTACTGTTCAAGTAATTCCTCATATTACAAATGAAATAAAAAGCCGCATTTACCGGGTGGCAAAAGAAGATAATGCCGATATTGTTATTACCGAGATCGGTGGTACCGTAGGTGATATTGAGAGTTTGCCCTTCCTGGAAGCAATCCGGCAGGTGAAAAAAGAAGTGGGCCGTCACGACGTCCTATATCTTCATGTAACCCTTGTACCATATATTGCTGCCGCAGGTGAGCTTAAGACTAAACCTACGCAGCACAGCGTTAAGGAATTGCGCAGCATCGGGATCCATCCGGATGTGATCGTTTGCCGTACGGAACAGCAAATTTCACAGGATATGAAGGAAAAGTTAGCACTCTTTTGTGATATTGATGTTAATGCTGTCATTCAAAACAAAACAGCCGCCAGTATTTACCAGGTTCCTCTGATGCTGCAGGAAGAAGGCCTTGACCGGATTGTCATGGAAAAATTAAATATTCAGGCCGGCGTGGCCGATATGACCGAATGGACGCGTATGGTCGATAAAATTTACAAGCCCTCAAAATCGGTTCGGATCGCTATCGTTGGTAAATATGTTGCTCTTCATGATGCTTATATGAGCGTATCTGAGTCGCTGCGCCATGCCGGTATTGCCAATGATTCGGATATTGATATTAAATGGGTCGATGCGGAAGAAGTGGAAGACCCAACAGTTGACTTACGGAGCTATTTTAGTGACGTAGACGGTATTTTAGTTCCCGGCGGTTTTGGCGATCGGGGTGTGGAAGGAAAAATTCGCACCATTCAATATGCCAGAGAAAATAAAATTCCCTTCTTCGGATTATGTTTGGGTATGCAATGTGCCGTTATTGAATATGCCCGTAATGTGTGCGGTATGCTAGGCGCTCATTCTACCGAGTTTAATGCCGATACTTCCTATCCGGTCATTGACCTAATGCCTGAGCAAGTGGCAATTGAAGAAAAGGGCGGAACCATGCGGCTAGGCGTATATCCCTGTAAAGTAATGGAAAATACCCTGACCTGTAAGGCTTATCAGGATGAAATTATTTATGAACGGCACCGTCACCGTTACGAATTTAATAATGCCTACCGCCAGCAGCTTACTGATGCCGGCTTGATTATTGGCGGCACGCTGCCTAATGACAGACTGGTGGAAATTGTGGAGATTAAAGATCATCCTTGGTTTTTAGCAACTCAATTCCATCCGGAGTTTAAGTCCCGTCCTACCAATCCACATCCCTTATTCAGGGATTTTGTCAAGGCTTCCTTACAAAGCAAAATACGATAAGTTGAAGCTGCGATCGAAACGAAGTGGCAAGCAAAATAAAACTGTTGGATAATCCAACAGTTTTATTTTTAATACTATGAAGGTTATACAAGTTGCAAAAGGATGTGATGCTATGTTTAAACGTTCAGTTATGCTGGTTATTACCGGTATCGTCCTCGTATCGCTAGGTGCAATGCTGCTGTTCATGCCTTCTTTTAGTAGCAAAAAGAATAAAGCTGTTCCTACTAAACTTGCGGTTATTCATGTGGAAGGTGTAATCATGGGCGGGCGGGGCCAAAGCAGTCTATTTAGTGAAATTGGCGGAATTGATCAGGTGATCCGTCAATTGCATGAGGCCCGGGATGATCAGTCCGTCAAAGCCATTGTGCTGCGGATTAACAGCCCCGGCGGCAGTGTGCCGGCAACGCAGGAGTTAGGTGAAGAAATTAAAAAAGTGCGCGCCGGCGGCAAGCCAATTATTGTTTCTATGGGTGACGTAGCGGCATCAGGAGGCTATTGGCTGGCGGCGCTGGCTGATAAAGTCTATGCCAATCCTTCAACGCTTACCGGCAGTATTGGCGTATATATGCCGTACTCCAATTGGGAAGAACTGTATCAGAAAATTGGTGTAAGACAGGAAAAAATTAAGAGTGGTCCTCACAAAGATATTTTGTCGCCTGAACGGCAGATTACCACGGAAGAGCGAGCTATCATTCAAACAATGGTAGATGATATGTATAGTCAGTTTGTCGATGTTGTTGCCGAAGGCCGCAAACTGGACCCTGCCCGGGTGCGTCAAATTGCTGATGGCCGCATTTACACCGGTAAGCAGGCAAAAGAGCTGGGGCTGGTTGATGAATTAGGCAATTTTTACGATGCCATTGATGGTGCAGCACAAATTGCCGGCATTACAGGTAAACCGCAGTTGAAAGAATATGGTAAAATAAATCCATGGGATATGCTATTTGGAGCTGAGGGCAAAATCAGTTTAAACCAAATTCTCAATCAGCAGATAAAAAATGATTTGCCGTTGACAGCACCACTGGCTATGCCGGATCGGTGGTAGGTGAAATATGGGATATTTGCTGGAAATCCTCTATGACGTGTTATTTCATCCCGTGGCCGCTATGGACAATATCGCCAGCCGGCGTTTAGTAGGCAAAGGATTGATTGTTTTTATCATTAGTATACTGCTGCCCAGTTGGGCCATGTGGTTTGGCTTGAAGGCTGCAGGTATTGGTCAGGCTGTTAACGTAATTGTTATCATGCACATGATCGGAAGCTTACTGCTGTGGTTTTTTGGAGCAGCTTTGCTGCATTTGATTGCTGAGTTTTTTGGTGGCCGCGGGACGGCGATGGGGTTATTTGCCGCGTTGGGTTTTGCACAATTTCCTCGTGTGTTCATGGTTCCGCTTTGGGTAGTGGCTGCTGTATTGCCTGAAGGTATCCGGCCTGTTATTATGGGGATTTCGGCTTTGGTAATTCTGTTTTGGGTACTGGCACTCCATGTGGCCGCCCTTAAAGGCGCCTACGGCATGGGTGGAATTAAGGCTACGCTAGTGCTGATCATGCCCTTTTTGGTATTGACCTTGTTTACAGTAGCCATGGTTACCTTTGTTAGCGTGCAATTTATGCAATGGCCTCAATGGAGCTAAAGATAGGTGATTGAAGATGATGCGAAAAATAATACCGTTGGTTGTGCTAGGATGCATGATACTGGCGGGAACAGGCTGCGGTGGCAGCAAAATGCTTCCGCAAGCCGGATTAACGGCCCAAGTACCAGGCGCGCAAGACGCCTGGGCACTTCCAGGAGCCATTATCCAAGAGGGCGAGGGTAATGTATACCGTCCGGTAGGCGGGGCGGCTTTACAGGCTCCACAAGGCTTGGAACTGGCGGCTGGTGGGAAGGGACGGTTGCAGTATAGTTTAGATATTTCGGCGGATACCGATATAGTAGCGGTTATTCGCCTGCAATTTTTATCTACCCAAGGGACCGGGAATATCAAAATAGCCGCCCTGGACCCGAGCGGGAAGGAATTAGCGGCTGTAGGCTGGGTATTTACCGGACAACTGCCGGCTAATACTGCCCATAGCCACTGGACAGATAACCGGGTTGGCGCTAACTATAAAGGCGATTGGCTAACAGGCGAATACCGGCCGGCTGAATTGCTTGCTCCTTACTTGGACGGACTGCAGGCACAGACCTATCGCTTAACAGTTGAAGTAGGGCAAGGGCAGCATGCGCTGATTACCCGCTTTGCCTTAGCTAATGATGCTGCTCAGGCAATACGGATTGTACCTGTTAATCAACAGCTTACCGCAGTACGGGGCGATACAGTGCGTATGGAAGCGGATATTGTTAACCGCACAAACCGCTTGATTGAGCATGCCACAGTCGAACTAGCCGAGCCTGCTGGCTATGGTCTGGTAGCCGTTGACAAGGTGAAAACGGTGGAAAACTTGCAGCCTGGGGAAAAGCGCCGCTTAGTTTGGGATGTAAAAGCCCAGAGGCCCCAGAGTGTTAATAGGAATAAGCCTTGGCAGGCCAGTTTTTCTATAAACGGTCAGCCAGCAAATACACTGATAGAAGTAGCGGTGGCTGATAATCGGCCGGGAAAAATCTATTATGTCATGACGGAAGACTTGGAAGCCATCGACGGTGCCGGTTATGCTAAAGCCTGGGGAAACCAGAATGGCTGGCTGGAACCGCACGAACTGACTGTTCAGATGGTCGGTAAAGCGGAAAAGTTAAATGCGATTGCTGAAGCCCATGGTGCCAAGTGGACCCATTATCTTGCCTGGCCATTAGTAAAAGCGGCTGAGTGGGCTGAAAGTCAGTCCACCACCGGCGAATGGAGAAAAGCAGCAACTGCCATTGAGCAATCTGTACGCACACAGGCGAATAAAGGACATGAATACGGAATTCATATGCATTCTGACTATGACCCGTATCTGCCCGGCAATGTATTATCCTATCATAAAGGCCTTAACGGAATATGGGCTAACCATTTACGGCATGGCTGGTCACATTCTATCGCCAGTGAAGGTAATTTTAATGATTACTCCAGCCGCACGGGCATACTCTACTCCTACCAGCGGATCATGGACGAACTGGCGGCTGCTTCCCCGCAAGGACAACTGGTAACTACCAGAGTAGGCTCCTTTGATTTCGGTGCTGGTCCGGAAAGTGAGGCAATCAGCACACGGGCTTACCAGAAGGTAGGGTTATGGGGCTCCAGCGATGCTGACGGCAATGAAGGCGGCATTACGTCCGGCCCTTATGGCAGCGAAATCTATTTAGCGAAACCAGATGATATTAATTCTGCTGCTGCTGATATAAAGCAAACAGGGCTGGTAGAATTTCGGCCGACACCACGCAATTTTATCGCCTATGACAGTCAGCCGGCGGTTGTCATGAACGAGTTAGCCGACCAGGGGATAACGTATTTTACCTCTGTTGAAGGGCTTGTGAAACCTGGCGTACATGGTATTATTGGCTTTACTCATGCTATGTTTGTCATGGGTGAACCTGACTGGCAGAGTCTGGAGCAGGGGCAATTTGCCGCCATCGACAGTCATTTAGCCTATCTAAAAGAACGCTACGTTAATCAAAATAAGCTTATTTTTGCTACTGCAAGCGATATGGTTAAAGCTTATTTGGATTACTATACGCCTAAACCGGTTGCCTTATATGGTGTGCGGCTGTCTCAGTCAGCGCTGGGCATTAGTGAATATGCTGTCGAAATTTTAGGTAACGACATTCCTATTGATAGTGCTCATCCTCACCAAGTAACTCTTAAAATTCCTCTTTATTTGCGGGATAGTGCCTATCGAGCAGTTATTGAGAAAAATGGACAGCCTCTTTACTCTACCTGGGGCTTGCCGACACCTTATAATGATGTGCAATTTATTGTAGACAGCAAAGAGGATAAATATAGTCTAAAGGTATACCATAATGAACTTTTTGCCACTATTACGAGATATATAACGGCAATAAAGAACAAAATCTCGAAAAAAGAGTAAAAGTTTTTTAAAAAAGAAATTTAATTTCCAGCATCTAGGAGGATATTTGTCAAGTTGTGCGAATAGACATGTTATAGGCAATTATACAAAATTATTAGACAGAGCGAGGGACCGCACATGGCTAAAGCCAAGTCGACAGTACTGGTTATTGATGATCAGCCAGGTATTAGAAGGCTATTGACCGAAGTGCTAACGGAGGAAGGGTACACGGTCGTTACGGCCATCAACGGAATTGACGGTGTTACCAAGACCAAGGAAGTTAAACCTGCTTTAATTTTGATGGATATGAAAATGCCCGGAATGGATGGTATTGAGACGCTGCGGGAGATTAAGCGGCTAGGTCAGGGTGACCGGGTAATCATGATGACTGCTTATGGAGAACTTGACTTAGTTAATCAGGCGCGTGAGATGGGTGCTTACGGCTATATAACAAAACCATTTGACATTATTTCTCTCTGCCATATGATTGATGAGGCGTCGAATGACACTGCTGTGCGCCAACTGATGATCGGATAAGAGAATGTTCATTCGTACAAACTGTAAATGCTGTTTTAAGAAACACCCAGAATAGCTGGGTGTTTCTTATTGATGTTGAGGAAGGATTTTTTTTATACGCTGGCGAAGTCTTTGATACGAGGAGGGAGACTGAATGGTTATCCGGACAGAAGCAACGCTAGCCTTGTATTGCCCCCATTGCGGCAAACTGCAAATGCACTCTTTCAACCGGTTTAACCTGCCAGGAGCGGCTAAACGAGAATTAGTGTGCACTTGCGGTCAGATTCAAGCTGCCATTACCAGTGTGGGCCGCCGCCAATATCTCTTAGATATCCCTTGCGTGCTATGCGAGACTACCCACAAGGTATGTATAGATGCCCGGCGCTTTTGGCGAGCTGAGGCGGATAAGTTATACTGTACCGAAGAGAATATTGAACTGGGGCTCTTTGGATGCCGCCGTATAATAGCAAAAACATTTGCCGATCATAAAAATGAGTCGGATCAGCTACCGCGGGAAGAAGAATACGACGACGAGCATATTGATAATCCTCAAGTTATGTTTGGCATTTTTAACCGCATCCATGACATGGCTGAGCAAGGCGATATTTCTTGCCGCTGCGGGTTACCCATCATTGATGCTGAAGTCCTGCCCGATTGTATTGAGCTGACTTGCCGCCAATGCGGCAGCCGGCGCGTTGTACCGGCGCAAACTGACTCGGATCTTGAGCAGGTGAAATCATGGGAGTTTATTCAACTGATTCCGCAGCGCCGTACGCGACACAAGCAGTAGCATCGACTGTCCCATGTGAGAAAAGAGAATAAAACCGTAGGAGGTTTTTGTTATGAAATTTTTTATAGATACTGCCAATGTCGCTGAGATTAAAGAAGCTGCTGCATTAGGTATCATAGCCGGCGTTACAACCAACCCTTCGTTAATTGCCAAGGAGAAGTTGGACATTAAGGCGGTAATCAAAGAAATTGCTGCAATTGTTCCTGGTCCTGTTAGTGCTGAGGTTATTAGCACTACCGTTGCCGACATGGTACCGGAAGCTCGGGAATTGACTAAACTGGGATCTAATGTGGTAATAAAGGTACCGCTCAATGCCGAAGGTTTAAAAACAGTCCACATTTTATCTGCCGAGGGAATAAAAACCAATGTGACACTGATTTTTTCTGCCAATCAGGCACTGCTTGCTGCCCGGGCCGGAGCAACTTATGTCAGCCCCTTTGTAGGGCGTTTGGATGATATTAGCTATGATGGTATTGCTTTAATAAAAGATATTGCCGATATTTTTGCTATTCACGGTATTGATACGGAGATTATTTCAGCCAGCATACGTCATCCGATGCATATTCACCAAGCTGCGCTGGCCGGTTCTCATATTGCTACCGTACCCTATAAAGTAATACTTCAGTCACTTAATCATCCGCTGACAGATTCGGGGATTAAGAGGTTCCTGGAGGATTGGAAAAACGCCAATCTATAGCCGCTGTCGATAAGCGTCTCCGCAAGGAGGGAGCAGGCCGCAGTTCTATCGCGCTAAAACGCAAAGAACTGCGCATTTGCTTGTCCTACCGGCGCTATTCACCAGCTTAGGCCGAAAGGCTATATACTATTTAAACATGTTGAGGAGCTGAATTGTTATGGATCGCGAATTAGCGATGGAATTTGTACGAGTTACTGAGGCAGCCGCAATAGCCAGCGGACGCTGGATGGGTAAAGGTGATAAAATTGCTGCTGACCAAGCAGCAGTAGACGCCATGAGACAAGCTTTTGATGATGTAAGTATCAGTGGCAAGGTTGTTATTGGTGAAGGAGAAATGGACGAGGCTCCGATGTTATACATTGGTGAAGTTGTCGGTGCCGGTGGTGTAAAAGTGGATATTGCTGTTGATCCGCTGGAAGGCACTAATCTGGTAGCCAAAGGACTGCCTGGCGCAATCGCCGTACTGGCTATCGCTCCACGGGGCGGCTTGCTTCATGCACCGGATATGTACATGGACAAAATTGCCGTTGGTCCCAAAGCCGCCGGTAAAATTGACATTAATGCTCCCGTTATTGATAACCTGAAAGCCGTTGCCAGTGCTCTGGAACGCGAAATTGAGGATTTGACGGTAGTTATTTTAGATCGTCCCCGCCATGCTGACATCATCAAACAAGTTCGTGATGCCGGTGCCCGTATCAAACTAATCGCCGACGGTGATGTATCACCAGCCATCAATGCTGCCATTGAAGGCACCGGCGTCCATATGCTGTTAGGTATTGGCGGCGCTCCTGAAGGTGTTATTGCTGCTGCAGCAATGAAATGCCTCGGCGGAGATATGCAAGGCAGACTGGTGCCCGAAAGTGACGCTGACATCGAGCGGGCCCGCTCAATGGGTATCGAAGACATCAATAAAGTGCTGACAATTGATGATTTGGTCAGCGGTGATGATGCTATTTTTGCTGCAACTGCCATCACCCAAGGCGACCTTCTAAACGGAGTACGTTATTTTGGCGGCGGAGCCCGCACGCATTCCATCGTGATGCGCTATAAAACAGGCACAGTCCGTTTTGTTGATGCCATTCATAAATATGAAAAGAAACCCATGCTGATCAAACGGTAAGACATAAAAGCCACTGTTTTTTGAAAACAGTGGCTTTTATGTTCATTCGATTCTTAAAATTTACGGGTAAAAAACTTATTATCCTCAATCAGACTTTCTGGTGTGTCAAAGCCCAGACGGTGCAGCAGTTCAATTACATAAGGATTGTCGATCGGAGTTGGATAGATGGCTCTTTCGCCATAGGTGTTGACGTTATCTTTTGCGGTATCTTTGTCGAGAATGGATTTTGGTCCGCCTACGCAGCCGCCTATGCAGCCCATGCCTTCAAAAAAGTTGGCTGTTACCTGACCGGCTATTAACTCGTTGACCATAGCCTTGCAGTTTACCATGCCATCAGCCTGGCGCGTTTTAATGGCAATTTTTCGGTTTGGATTGAGGCGCTCGACGGTATTTTTTACAGCTTCACTGACACCTCCCACCCGGGCGTAAATTCGTCCAGCTTTGGACGAGTTTTCTTTCTCGTTGTCGGCGAAAAGTGTTAAATCCACTTTCAGCAGATCAAATAGTTCTTTGGTTTCCTGAAACGTCAGTACATGGTCGATGGCTCCCTTTAGGTCAGGCTCTTTTGCTTCTGCTTTTTTTGCTATGCAGGGGCCAATGAAAACTGTGAGAGCGTCGGGATGGAGAAGTTTCACTGTACGTCCTGCCGCGATCATCGGTGATACGGTTGCCGGTACATGAGGCATCAGATCGCTGTAAATTTTGCGAATCATGGCAATCCACATGGGGCAGCAGCAGCTTGTTAGCTGATAATCGCTTTCTGAATTAATGTTTTGATCAAATTCCAGCGCTTCTTTCAGCGTCAAAATGTCGGCAAAAACAGCAACCTCAACCATGCCGTCAAAGCCCATTTGCTTAAAAGCGTTGCGCAGCATCCCCGGGGCGACCTGATCGCTAAATTGACCAATAAAAGCCGGAGCAATTAGTGCATAAGCCAATTTTTTTTTGCTATGCAGCGACTCCATACAGGCTTGTACGTCTTTGGAAATTTTCACACCGCTTTCATTTTTCTTGGTTACACAGGCTTCCAAATTCCAGAATACCGGATGGATATCGGGAGTGAAAAGACAATTTAACTGACTTTTATCGAAATCTTCGAATAGATCTTTTACAGGGGTGTCGCTTTCGTGATTTGACGCGGATTCTTCCTGAATTTTTTTGTGTAAATCTTTAAATGTCTCCATGTGTTTGAAGGCTCCTTTTTCACTCTATATTATTACTAGCATTTCCAGGCGAATTTCTCTTATTAGATTATTACAGTTATTTTAAAACTGAAAGCAATCCGGTTATTTTGAAGTAGGAAAATGAGAAAACAAATAAAGACAAGCTTGAAATCTCATATCTAGGTAACGCTTGTCGCGAGTGTTAACCGTTGTAATATTTGTGGTTGACAATGGTCACACCCCATTTTATAATCAACTTAGTTACTGCTTACAGTGTAGTGCTGAATACAGATGAGAAACGGCAGGGAGTTTATTATGGGTGAAAAAAATAAAGTTGTGAATTTCGTTTATCCGGCAATGTTCGCAGCGTTAATATCAGTGTTGGGGCTGATTTCGATACCGCTGCCTTTCAGTCCGGTTCCTGTCACAGGGCAGAGTCTGGGAGTCATGCTGGCGGGAAGTAGTTTGACTGTCAGGCAGGCAGGCGCTAGTGTACTAACCTTTATTCTGCTTGGCGCGGTTGGTGTTCCGGTATTTGCAGGTATGACCGGCGGACTGGGTATTGTGCTCGGGCCAAGAGGCGGATATTTAATGGGTTACTTAGTGGGTGCCATAGTCATTGCGTTGCTAGTTAGGCAATCCAGCAGTTTTTGGCGGTTAATTGGGGCCAACCTTTTTGGCGGTATCTTTATTGTTTATTTGTTTGGCGTAATCTGGCTTAGTTTTGTTACCGGGATGGGACTGGAAAAAGCAGTTATGGCCGGTGCACTGCCCTTCATTCCCGGCGATTTAATTAAGGTTTTTGCTACAGCCTTTATTGGTTCAGCTGTGAATAAACGCTTAGGCAAGCGGGAGGCAGTGCTGTGAATAAGGTATATATTGCAGATGGCGTCAGAACACCGGTTGGTAAAACCGGTGGCATCCTGCAGGAGTTTCTGCCTGAAAAGCTAGCGGCTTCCGTCTTGAATGGGATTATTGCCAGGAACGGTTTGAGTCCCGATGCTATCGATCAAGTTATACTGGGAAATGTTGTCGGCCCTGGCGGTAATATCGCCAGGGTTTCTGTGCTTGAGGCAGGCTGGCCTTATCCTATTCCTGCGCTGACGGTAGATTTGCAGTGTGGTTCGGGGCTGAGTGCCATTAATATGGCTGCCGCCCTGATTCAGTCAGGGCAAGCGGAAGTGGTTATTGCTGGTGGTGTAGAAAGCACCAGCATGGCACCGCGGCGGCAATTTAACACTAGCGATCCACGATTTCAGGGAGAAACGGTGTATTATGAGCAGGCCCCATTTTCTCCGGCGGCCATCGGCAATCCCGATACAGGCGAAGCGGCGGAGAATCTCGCCGGACAACTAGATATTTCCCGGCAGGATATGGACCTGTTGGCGCTGGAGAGTCACCGGAGGGCATATCTCGCCAGAGAGAAGGGCGTATTAAGCGATGTTATTATTCCTTTGGCAACAGCGGAAAAGTCGATTACAACTGATGAATGTATCCGTGAAAATATGCGGCTCAAATTGCTGGAACGGATGCCGCCCGCTTTTCGTACCGGCGGTAGGATTACTGCAGGCAATACTTGCCTGAAGCATGACGGCGCTGCTGCCGTCCTGCTTTCTTCTGAGGCGGCACTAGCGAAATACCGGCTGCAGCCGCAGGCGGTGTTTGCCGGGGCAGCGTCCTGCGGCTGGGACCCGAATCGCTTTCCGCTCAGTCCGGTTGGCGCAATTGAGAAGCTGCTGCGCCAATCCGGTTTGCCGCTGACGGCGATTGAAAGGCTGGAAATTAATGAAGCATTTGCAGTGAAAATACTAGCCTGCTGCCGCGAGCTTGGCTACAGCCTGGAACAAACCAATACGCTCGGCGGGGCGCTGGCTTATGGCCATCCTTATGGCGCTTCAGGAGCAATTATTCTGATTCATCTGATCAAGGCTCTGCAGCAGGCCGATGGGCGGTTTGGCATTGCTGCAATCGGTGCAGTTGGCGGCATGGGTGTGGCCAGCTTGATTGAAAGGTGTTGAGATTGTGCTAATTCATGGTTTCATGACCGCGGCAAGCGGTAACAAATTGAACAAAACCTGTTTAATTCATGGCAGCAGCCGACTCACATACGGTGAATTAATCGAGAGGACAGATGACCGGGCTTGTCGCTTAGCTAGTTTGATTGCAAAGGGCGATGCCGTGTTGGTACGTTTAGCTGATCCGGTAGAGCAACTGCTATACTTTTTCGCGATTATCAAGGCCGGCGGCTCGTGTGTACTTTTGGATGCAACAGCCGGACCTGATATGGCGGCAGCGGTTATCGAGCGCCATGGACTGAAGCTCTATATTGATGAACAGTTTGAACTACCCGCTGCCGCTTCACGATTGCCGGACGTTTATCCGGAGGATATTTTTCTTGGCGCTTTCAGCTCAGGCAGTACCGGCAGTCCCAAGCTGATCTGGCGTGACCACCAGAGCTGGAGCAGCGCATTCGAATCGCAAGGGCAGGTTTTCGGCCTCGATGGCAGCGCTACTCTCTATCTTGCCGGTTCGCTTGTTTATACGGGAAACCTCAATGCCTGCATGCAAATGCTAGATGCCGGCGGCACGGTCGCCATTGCCGCCAGCCTTATGCCGCGGACTTGGGCGCATGAACTGATAAACTGCAGGGCAACGGCGATCTATATGGTTCCCGCCAATTACCGGCGGCTGCTGCAGTCAATGGAGGCTCCGCAGGCTCAAATAAAAGCGATTACCAGTGCCGGGGCCAAGCTGGATCAGAATACGGTGCAGCAAATGCTGCGGTATTTCCCCCAGGCCCGTATTGTTGAGTATTATGGAGCAAGCGAATTGGGCCATATCAGTTATCAGCCGGCAGCAGAACTGCTTTCTCATCCTGGCTCGGTCGGCAAGGCCTTTCCAGGAGTCACGATAACCATCGCCGATAATATCATCTGGGTAGAAAGCCCCTATCTGGCGCCGGAGTACCGGCCCAAGGCATCGATTGGTGATCTGGGGCGGTTTGACGATGATGGCCGCTTGTATTTACAGGGCAGGGTACAGGGACTGATCAACAGCGGCGGAGTGAAGGTGGTGCCGGAACAGGTGGAGGCTGTGCTGCTGCAATGCCCTGGCGTGAGCGAAGCGGCAGTGAGCGGCATTGACGATCCGGCCAGAGGTCAGGTGGTATGTGCCTGGCTGGTCAAGAAGAGGCCTGAACTGAAAAGCCGCGACGTGCTGGCATTTTGCCGGGGCAAGATGTTTGCCCACTGCTGTCCGCGGAAAATTATTTTTGTTGACTCCATGCCGCTGACTGCCGGCGGAAAGATTGATAAACGGCAGCTGGCGGTATATAAGGAAAAGGCGTAAGGAGGCTTGTATGCGCAGCCGTGATATCGAACTGCTGCTGCCGCAGCGGGACCCATTTTTATTTGTTGATGAATTGATTTCTGCCGGTACCAGCGAAATTACCGGTATGATGACTTATGATGAAGCTTTTCCATATTATCAGGGGCATCGCCCGCAGCAAAGGATTGTGCCGGTAGTATTGTTAATCGAATCGCTGGTACAGTGTGGCGGAGCGGGAGTGAACAAGCTGGGTATTACGGACGGAGCACTGTGGGCTCTGGCATCACTGGAGAATGTGCGGGTTTTTGATGTTGTTGTGCCTGGTTCAACTGTAACAATGGTAGTTCAGAATGACAAATTGTCCAGTCGTCTGATCAAACAGTCCGGGGAAAGTTTCTGCAATGGCCGGAGCATCCTCAAGGCGACCTGGTTTTGTCTGCGCTTGAATCCAAGCGGACGGTAAGACTTTCAAATTGCCTATCCATGAATATTCTGCTAGAATATAGTTGCTACTAACAGGGGAGGCAAGTATATGAAGAATAAGTTTGTAAAAGAAATATATGAATGGATTTACTCCATAACCATATCGTTAGCAATAGCGCTGTTTGTCCATATTTTTATTTTTCAACCAACCAAAGTAGTAGGACAATCCATGGAGCCTACCTTGCATGAAGCTGATTATCTCGTGGTTTCCAAGTTGTCTCATACCTTTCAACGCCTGCCGGAATATGGTGATATCGTCATCATTGACAGCCGGGTGAACCGTGAGCGGGACTGGAAGGATGATGTTGCCGAGCCGGTCAACAATTACCTCAGCCTGTTTAAAGGGCCAGCTTCATTAAGTCATGATGTTTGGGTTAAACGAATTATTGGCAAACCAGGCGATACTATTGCCTTCCAAAATGGTAAGGTGATCCGTAACGGCCAGGTGCTGAACGAGACATATACCAAAGAAGATATGCGCTATTTCTCGGATAAGAAAGTAGTTGTACCGGCAGATCATGTATTCGTTTTGGGGGATAACCGCAATAATAGCAGCGATAGCCGCATTATCGGTCCCATCCCGCTTAATCATGTACTGGGAACAGTAATTCACAAAATTTAAACACAGTCATAACAGTATAGAATTGTAAGAGGTACTTCCGGAGCCTGCAGCATTTTTGCAGGCTCCTTTTAATTCAATAAGGGGGGAATAACCCTCCAATTAAGGTAAGTTTAGCCACTTTATGCATAATTTGAGACAAGCCCGATTAAGCTATATAGTAGTTAGTAAAGTTTTGCATAAATCGAGGTGGTTTTGCCTTGCATTCAAGAAGAAAAACATACTTGCCGAGGTTTGCTGATTACACCACTCAGATTGCTATAGCTGTGATAGCCGCAGGTATGCTGGCGGGAATGGTTGTTGCTTTAGTATCGCCGGCTCCGCTTGCGCCTAAGCAGGCTCACATTACAGCTCCCCCCGCCACTGAAGAGCCTGTTCTGCCTGTACCGGCTCCCATTAAGCAAGTGCGTACCCATAAAGTGGTTGCCGGAGATACCTTGAGCGGTATTGCTGGTTACTATGACATTGATGTGGATACACTGATCAGCGCTAATCCTGAGCTGGAAGATACTATTCATCCTGGTGATGAATTGGTAGTGCTGCCTGGCCGGGGGATATTGCATACTGTCGAAGACCAAGATACGCTGTGGCGAATTTCTAATTTGTACGGTGTTGCCGTAGCGCAAATTATGAGTGCTAATAACAAGAATAGTGAAATGCTGGCAGTTGGTGAAAAAGTCTTTGTTCCCGGTGGTCGTTACCGGGCGGCTGAGACTGTTTCCCGTGCAGGAGCAGTCCGTTTTGTCTGGCCTTCAGCAGGTGAGATTTCTTCTCCCTTTGGCTATCGCTGGGGCAGAGTGCATACGGGGATTGACATTGCCAATGATGTGGGCACTCCTGTAGGAGCAGCCAAAGGTGGACGTGTTGTGTTCACCGGCTGGCAGGGCGGTTACGGCTATACCGTTATAGTGGAACACAGCAACGAATACAGTACGCTCTATGGACATTTAGACAGTTTTGCTGTCAGCTCCGGTCAATACATTCAGACTGGACAGATTATTGGGTACATGGGGAATACAGGTAATTCTACGGGGCCTCATTTGCATTTTGAAGTACGGCTGGGAGGCGTTCCGGTTAATCCATTGCTATATTTGAAATAGAAGAGACCGCTTGTTCGTAGATATTGTTTTACAACAGGCGGTCTTTTTTTGTTTGCTGTGCCTCAATATGGTAAAATATAAGTAGGCCGCCAATAGCGAAATGCAGAGAGGTTAATCGTATGAGAAAGATTGTTATCTTAGTAGTATTGTTTTGTCTGGTAGCAATGATTGCTTCCATAGCAAATGCAGGTCCGGCACCTAATTTGACAAGCGTTAAAATTGCAGGTATAGGGACTGACGCTGCCGGAAACTGGATAACACCTGTCAATCACAGTATATATCCGAATAAGCTGAGTGGGGATACTCTCTATCTGTGTGTTGAATTTACCGGATACCCTAACTGGAATCTGGTTTTCTTTTATCAAAATGGATCAATTATCAGCAAAAGTAAGCTGGTTAATTACAAAACTACGTATATGAGCAATGATGGTGTTATTCGTGGGTATATCAAATATTATTCAATACCATTTGCAGAATTGCCAAGCAATACGAGTGGGTATCTTGGCCAGTTTAGTGTGAAGGCTAATGGTATCCGCAGCGGTATTTTTCAGGATCATGTAAATAATGTCGGTATAGTCGATTAGGCTGGGAATTTTACTCGTATATGTGAAAAGCCCTCATGCAAGAGGAAGAAAACCTTCGTCTTGCATGAGGGCTTTTTGTCGTATCTGTATAGTGCTGCCCTGCAACGGGTAACAATAAAGATATTATTCCGTACATGAGGAACCTATGGCCTATATTATCGCTTGTCTAATGGCGTCATTTAGTTTTCTGATCAACAAGACATTGCTGAAGTATGTTGGGCCCCAAGTAGTGCTTACTTACGGCCCGGCAGTGGAAGAAGGAGCTAAGACATTACTGGCATGGTATTTAGGAGCCGATATTCTTGCTACTCATGTTGTTTTTGGAGTGCTTGAGGGCGGTTATGACTGGCTGACCAGCGGCCGTAACGGCAGCAAAGCGGCAATAACCAGTGTGGCAGGACATACTTTGTTTGGCTTGATTACAGTGGCGATGCTCAACCTTACCGGAACTGTCTGGCTGGCAGTTGCAGGTACCATTGTGGCTCATGTTATCTGGAATACAATTATTATCCGGCTATATGCAAAAGGGGATGGAAAGTAATGAAGATTCATTATACCTGCGAGCATTGCGGGGACGCCATTGACGTTATTGAAGTTGACAAAATTGATGAAGTCCGGTTTGGCTTTGACATTCTTACCACTGAAGAGCGGAGTCAACTGATTACAGTAGATCCTCTTACCAACGCCATGCATGTGCAATCGCTGTGTGATGCCTGCATTGAGTCACTTGGCTTAGCAGATGAGGGATTTTCTACTTTGGTGGCAGCGCCGGTCATTCATTAACTCTAAATGCTCGGTAAGTTGTAAAGCAAGAGGCAGGTTTAAACCTGCCTCGAACTATTTATTCATACTTGAAATCATTTTGTAAATCGTCTGCCGAGATTGTATCACAGCCTACTTCATACTTCATTCCTGCTTGGCTGTTACGCTCTTTTTCTTCCAGTAAGTCGGTGCTGCCAACCTGTGATTTGCCATCAATATTTTTGCCATTCCAGAATTGATAGACTTTACTTTCCTTCGTCATTTGATCACCTCCGCTTTCGTAATAATGATAGATTTCCCTATGGCAGGGAATCCATTACCAGGAATATTCTGCTAGTCGTCGGGAGCAAAAGCAGGACAGGCTGAGGATAGACGAAGAAGTCGTTACGTGCTACAATGGAAAAGGTTTATTGTAAAATGTAACCAAATGATATATAGGCGTTGAGAAGCCTCAGGCATGGTCCTGATGATCTCTCTCAAGGCCTGCAGGGCTTTAGCCTAAGCTGAAGCCCTTTTAGGCATTTTATATAGAGGTGCAATATGCAGCAATTGTTCGAATCGCTCCAAACAGATAAAGCAATAAAGCAGGCGCTGACCTGCTTTCACACCAGTGCTAAACAAAGCCTGGTTTATGGTATTACAGGTTCACAGAAGAGCGTAGTGGCGGCAACCGGTATACAAGCTTCCAAGCGTCCGGTTGTCATTATTACCGCTACCAACGACAGTCTTGAACAGTGGCGTAGCGATTTAATGGCCTTAGTGCCTGATATTCTGGTGTTTGATCTGCCGGCAGCCGATATTGTTACTTTTACGGCAGCTGCCAAAAGTCTTGAACTGGCGGCGCGGCGCATGGACGTATTAGGCCGGATGGCACGGGGAGAGCGAATTGTTGTTCTAGCTACTGCTGAAGGAGCATCTCAAAAAGTGCTTCCTAAACAGGAGTTCCTGAACAGTCAGGTGACGCTGGCTGCCAGTGGGGAGATTAACCGGACAGAGCTATTGGCATCATTAGTTCAAATTGGCTATGAGCGGGTAGATCAGGTAGACAGTAAAGGCCAGTTTAGCGTCCGTGGTGGTATTATTGACGTTTTTCCCATAAACCGTATGCTGCCCATTCGTATTGAATTGTTTGGCGACGAAATTGACAGTATCCGCGAATTTGAGACTACTACGCAGCGGTCGGTTGGCACTGTGGAGCAAATTGATATTTTACCGCTAGCCGAACCGGAGCACAGCGGCAAATTGGCTGTTTTTTTATCCTATCTTTCTGAGCAGGGGACAGTACTATTTGATGAGCCTGCCCGTATACGTGAAACAATCACTAAGGTGATTAAAGAAAATCCGGAAGTGAAAAATAAAGTGTACAACTGGCAGGATTTAGTTACTGCTTCGTACACCTTTAATGTGCTGTATTTTTCGCTGCTGCTGCAAAAGACACCTTACGCTGATCCGGCGGAAATTATTAGCATTACGGCAAAAGGAATAGCCCCCTTTCATCGGCAGATGGAATTACTGGTAGATGAACTAAAGAATTGGCATGACCATCACTTTGCCACCGTTATTATGATGACTAGCCACGAGCGGGCAGTAACGCTGCAGCAAAATCTCATCCAGCAAAGTGTTTCGGCCACAGTGTCCGAGAAGCTGAATACGATCATTCCCGGTATGACTGTCCTGACAGTGGGAGTAATCTCCGGTGGCTTTGAATTGCCCCAGGCCCGGTTAGTTGTTATTGCAGAAAAAGATATTTTCGGCCGTCAGAAAAAACGCCTTCGCCAACGTGCGGCAAAAGATCAGCAGATTACCTATTTTCGTGACCTCAACGTAGGTGATTATGTTGTTCATGTGAGTCATGGTATTGGTAAATATGTCGGTGTTGAGACGCTGGAAGTGGCAGGAATTCATAAGGACTATTTGCATATTCGCTATGCCGGTGAAGACAAACTATATGTACCTACCGATCAAGTGAATTTGCTGCAAAAATACATTGGTGCCGAAGGTGATGTTCCCAGGCTGCACAAAATGGGCGGCACTGAATGGATCAAAGCCAAAACTAAGGCCAAAGCAGCAGTTGCCGATTTGGCGAAGGAATTAATTGCTCTTTATGCCGAGCGGCAGGTAATGCCCGGGTATGCTTTTGACCAGGATACGCCATGGCAGCTTGAATTTGAAGAGGCGTTTGCCTTTGAAGAGACGCCCGATCAGTTGACAGCCATTGCACAAGTGAAGCAAGATATGGAGCAACCGCGCCCTATGGACCGGCTGTTATGCGGTGATGTTGGTTTTGGCAAAACAGAGGTTGCCATCCGGGCCGCATTTAAAGCAGTTATGGGAGGCAAACAGGTGGCTGTTCTGGTACCTACTACCGTTTTGGCTCAGCAGCATTATCAGACCTTTAGCAGTCGTTTTGCCGGCTTTGGTCCGACAGTTGACGTTATCAGCCGTTTTCGCAGTGTTAAGGAACAAAAGACTACACTAAGCAAGGCAACTACCGGTCAGTGTGATGTCTTAATCGGAACACATCGGTTGCTCAATCAGGATGTGACCTTTAAAGATTTAGGACTGTTAATCGTTGATGAGGAACAACGCTTTGGTGTAGCCCAAAAAGAAAAACTAAAACGGTGGCGAACGAATATTGACGTACTTACACTAAGTGCTACTCCTATTCCGCGAACACTGCATATGTCTTTGGTGGGAGCACGGGATATGAGCATTATTGAGACGCCACCGGAAGACCGCTTTCCTGTCCAAACCTATGTAGTAGAATATAGTGAGAGTATTATACGTGATGCTATCCGCCGTGAAATGAAGCGAGGCGGACAAGTCTATTTTGTGTACAATCGCGTTCAATCTATTGATAAAATGTCGGCCCGCCTGACTGAGATGCTGCCTGATGCCCGTATCGGCGTTGCTCATGGTCAAATGCCTGATGACTTGCTGGAACAAGTGATGCTTGATTTTTATGAAGGACACTATGATATTCTGGTATGTACCAGTTTGATTGAAAATGGGCTGGATGTAGCCAATGCTAATACTATGATTGTCTATGACGCCGATCATTTTGGTTTATCGCAACTGTACCAAATGCGCGGCCGCGTAGGACGGTCGCACCGGTTGGCCTTTTCCTATTTTACCTACCGGCGGGATAAAGTACTGACTGAAGTTGCCGAGAAGCGTCTCCATGCTATTAAAGAATTTACTGAACTGGGTGCAGGGTTTAAAATTGCTATGCGCGATCTTGAAATACGGGGAGCGGGAAATATTCTCGGTGCTCAACAGAGTGGCCATATAGTCAGTGTTGGCTTTGAAATGTACTGCCGCTTGCTTGATGAGGCTATCCATGAGAATAAGACCGGTGAAGCTTATTTGCCTCAGCCTGAGCCAATGCTGGAGTTTAATATTGACGCCTATCTTAGCGGCGACTATATTAGTGATGCCATGCAAAAAATTGAAATTTATCAGCGTATTGCCGCAGTACGTACGGAAGAGCATGTGGCCGATTTGACCGATGAGTTAATTGACCGCTTTGGCGAACCGCCTGAGCCGGTACTTAACTTGCTGGCAGTGGCCCGCATTAAGAATTATGCCCGTATACTTAGTATGCGCACGGTCTTGGAGCGTCCCGAATTTGTGGAAGTGCAGTTTAATGATAAACCCAATGTGGATGGACAGCGCGTAATGGAATTACCCCTGCTATATGCCGGGCGGGTTTCGGTATTGCCTGGTCCGCCACCGGCCCTTAGACTAAAAAAAGCCCGCTTAACCATACCACTTTTAGAGTGGGTAATAAAAATATTTTCCGGCCTTGCCGCCAACCCCGCGAAATTAGCGGAGAAACAATAATTTGCTCCTTTCCAGAGAATGAATAAATTGAGGGATGGAGATATATACTATCATTGAACTCAATTGTCAAAAACTGTAGAAAAGGGGGGATACTGGTGAAAGCGACTGGAATAGTCAGACGAATTGATGATCTTGGCAGAGTTGTTATACCAAAAGAGATTAGAAGAACATTACGGATTCGCGAAGGTGATCCATTAGAAATATATGTAGACCGCGAAGGCGAAGTTATTTTGAAGAAATACTCGCCTGTTGGCGAATTAGGAGACTTTGCAAAAGAGTATTGTGATTCACTATTTGAAGCTATTGGTCATATTATCATGATCGCGGATCGTGATAATGTCGTTGCTGTAGCTGGTGCGTCGAAGAAAGAATTCCTGAATAAACCACTTGGTGCAGCTGTTGAGAAAGTAATGGAAGACCGCAAGGCGGTTCTCATCAACAATCCAGGCGAATACAAGCATTGTAAAGCCTGCGTGACGGAATGCGAAGAAGATGAGGTTTGTAAATTTACCTCTGAAGTAATAGCACCGATTATTGTTGAAGGCGACGCTATTGGCGCAGTCATTATTTGTTCAAAACAGCCTGGCGCTCAAATGGGGGACATGGAAGTCAAACTAGCCGAAACTGCAGCAGGATTTTTAGCCAAGCAAATGTCACAATAATTCGCAAGCCATGGTTAGTTTAAGTAGCGGACATCGTTCGCTACTTTTCTGTTTACTTCTTAAATAATTATACCGCTATATTTTAACTGTACCGGCCAGGTAATTTTTGTTATAATATTAAATGCCTTTTTTAGCATTTTTCTAAGACGGGTTGAACTTAGAGGGAGAGGACTGACTCAATTGAGTAAGGATACATTTTTAAGAGGTGCGCTCATTCTGACAGTGGCCGGTGTCATTGTCAAAATTATTGGTTCGGTCAATCGTATCTTATTATCCCGTCTGTTGGGCGGCGAAGGAATCGGCCTGTATCAAATGGCCTATCCTATTTATTTGCTTGCTCTTAGCGTGTCATCAGCAGGCATACCGGTGGCCATTTCTATTATTGTAGCTGAAAAAATTGCCCGCAGCGATTATCGCGGTGCCAACCGGGTATTTCGCATATCCCTCTTTGTTCTGGCGCTTACCGGAATTGTATTTACTTTTTTGCTTTATTACGGCGCCGGCTGGTTAATTGAAAATCATTTTGTTCGTGACTCGCGGGCCTACTATGCAATTGCAGCTTTATCGCCGGCTATTTTTTTCGTTACCGTTTTATCCAGCTATCGAGGTTATTTTCAAGGGTTGCAGATGATGACACCTACAGCAGTATCACAGATTTTCGAGCAGTTGCTGCGGGTTATTACGATGATTGTTTTTGCCTATATGCTGCTGCCCTACGGATTGGAATACGCTGCTGCCGGAGCCAGCTTTGGTGCAGGGCCAGGTGCTGCTGCCGGCCTATTGGTACTGCTATACTTTTATTGGAAACAGCGCCATGTCAGACAATATCAAATGGATACTCAGCCCGATCTCAAACAGGAGTCTAGCTTGAGCATCGTTTCGCGTATTGTTAAGCTGGCATTGCCGGTATCACTAGCCAATATTATGCTTCCCGTGGTATCCAATATCGATTTACTGATTGTTCCCGCCCGGCTGGAAGTGGCAGGTTACACAGTAGAACAGGCCACAGAACTGTTTGGGTATCTTACCGGTATGGCGGTTGCCTTAATTAATCTACCAACTATTTTAACAGCCTCACTTGCTGCCAGCTTAGTGCCGGCAGTATCGGAAGCCTTTACGCTTGGTGATAAGCAGCGTATTCACCAGCGAACGGCTACAGCAATGCGTATCTCCAACTTAATTACTATTCCGGCTTTTGCCGGCATGTGTCTGTTGGCTACGCCTATTTCGCAAATGCTCTATGGAACACCCAATGCGGGCGTTCCAATTGCCATTCTTTCCATGGGAATTGTGCTGCTGGGCATCCACCAGGTAACTACAGGCGTATTGCAAGGCCTGGGCCACACGGCGATTCCGCTGATCAATATGGTCATTTCGGCTGTTGTGAAAGTTATTCTCAGCTGGTGGCTGACTGCCCTGCCCAGCTTGGGAATTCAAGGAGCTGCATGGGCTACTAATGCCGATTTTGGTGTGGCGGCACTTTTAAATATGTACTTCGTTTACCGTTATGTTGGTTTTAGCATTAACATAAAAGATACGGTAAAAGCAATTGTAGCTACTATAGCCATGGGAGCGGTAGTATTGCTGGCGTATGACACGGTGATGGCACATACCTTCCACAATACATTGTCTACACTTGTTGCTATCGTTATTGGTACGGGTGTCTATGGCATCGTATTGCTGCTGGTAGGCGGCATAAATGAACGTGACATCGAACGCATGCCGCGCATTGGCAGCAAAGTTGCCGCACTGCTGTACAAAGCCGGGTTATTAAGGAGAAAATAAAAATGTCTGATCTATTGCATACCAAGCACAACACAGAAGTGAATCTAACAACCGGCGGTATAACCATAGTCGGGTTAGGGCCAGGTTCTTTTAAGTTACTTACGGTTGAGACGTGGGACTTGTTGCGCAGCAGCAAGTCTATCTATCTGAGGACGGCTAAGCACCCTACTGTGGACGAATTGAGAGCTCGCTCAGTTGCTTTTTCCAGTTATGATTCTTTTTATGAAGAGAAAGCTAACTTTGATGAAGTGTATCAAGCTATTTCTGCAGATATAGTTGCCCGGGCAGTAAAGGGTGAGCAAGTGATCTATGCTGTTCCCGGCAGCCCGCTGGTAGCGGAAAGGACAGTTGGTATTATCCGGCAGCTGGCTGCAGAGCAACAAGTAGCTGTATGCATTGTTCCGGGAATGAGCTTTCTCGAAGTGCTCTATACGCGGTTGAGGATTGATCCGATTAGCGGTATAACGGTGCTTGACAGTGCCGATGTAGATCAGCTGCCACGCGATATCAACACGGCACTCATAGTAACACAAGTATATAATGGTCAAGTCGCATCTGAAGCAAAACTGGCCTTGATGGAATTATTTCCAGATGACTACGAGGTGCTGCTTATTCGCAACCTTAGCCTTGTGGATGAAGAAATACGGCCTATTGCCTTGTATGAACTGGATCGCCAGGGTGATATTGATCATCTGACCAGTCTTTTTGTACCTGCCAGGGCGCGCGCAGCCAGTTCGTTTTCCCTGGACCCCCTAACCGAGGTCATGGCTCGTTTGCGCAGCCCTGATGGTTGTGTATGGGACCTTGAACAGACCCACACTTCTCTCAGGCGGTATATTGTAGAAGAAGTCTATGAAGTATTGGAGGCAATTGACAACAAGGATGCAGCTGCGCTCTGTGAAGAGCTGGGCGATGTACTGCTGCAACTGGTTTTCCATGCCCGTATTGCCGAAGAATGTAGTGCTTTTACTATGCAGGATGTGATAGATGAGGTTACCGGTAAAATGATACGCCGCCATCCTCATGTTTTTGGTAATATTACCGTGCAAGATGCAGCCGAAGTAGTGCTCAACTGGGATCAAATTAAACAGCAGGAGAAAGGGGCAGAGCGCAAATCAGTGCTTGATGGCGTTTCCCCGGGATTACCCAGTTTGATGCGTTCTTATAAATTGCAGGCCAAGGCAGCTAAAGTTGGTTTTGATTGGAATAATATTGGCCCCGTATGGGACAAACTAATGGAAGAATGGCAAGAGTTACAAGAAGCGGTTACAGTAGGTGATAAAGAAGCGATAGAAGGTGAATTTGGTGATTTACTTTTCGCTGCTGTCAATTTAGCCCGGTTCCTCCAAATTGAGCCTGAGACAGCGCTTAACCGAACTAATAATAAATTTATCAATCGCTTTTCCCATATCGAAAGCAAAGTCAGGCAGCAGAAATTGGCCTGGCGAGACCTAAACCTCGATAAGCTTGATGAATTCTGGAATGAAGCCAAAGCCCTGGAAAGAAAAAAACAGTAATTTTTGGTAAAGAGAGAAGGAATAAAATTATGAATAGCGAATATGCTATTCGTAATGTTTCTGACAAGGAGGATATATTTGTGAATAAAACTGAACTGGTGACCAGTGTTGCTGAAAAAGCCGATATGACTAAGAAAGACGCTGAAAAAGCGGTTAATGCCATTTTTGCCAGCATTGAAGATGCTTTGTCCAATGATGACAAAGTACAAATTATTGGCTTTGGTACCTTTGAAGTGAAAACTCGTGAAGAAAGAAAAGGCCGTAATCCACAAACCGGCAATGAAATCACGATTCCCGCTTCCAAGAACCCTGTTTTTAAAGCTGGCAAAGGCTTCAAAGACGCGGTTAACAAGTAATTAATATTAGGACAAGCTAAGCCTCAGGCCTAACAGCCTGAGGCTTTTAATCTGCTTTGGACTGGGAGAATCTCATATGCAAAGTGCCTTACCGGATAAACTGCCAATGATGAGTGCGATAAGCTTAGTAATTTGGAATCTGGCTGCTTTTTGTATGGTAGCGCTAGATAAAGACAGGGCCAAAAAGAAAAAAATGCGAATTCGTGAACGAACGATTTTTCTTTGGGCCTTGTGCTTGGGCGCTGTTGGTGTGTGGGCAGGTATGTATACCTTCCGTCATAAGACGCAGCACAAATCCTTTGTTATCGGCATTCCGTTGCTGATAATCATTAATATTGCCAGTGTTTACTTCTTATGGACGATAGGGCACTAAAAAAACCGTCAGATGACGGTTTTTTTAATGTATTAGACTTTATAAATTTTCAGAGCTAGAAACTAAGCATATCAAGGATGGTTAAGAGCTTGAACGGTGTGTTCTTTTGTCTTGATACAAAAGAACCAAAAAATCAAGACCAGTACGGAAATTCGCCTTCCTCGTTCCCCGGTTCTTATCGGCCCTTCTGGAAATAGACGGTCCGCAGGATGGCAAACCGCCAGCTTACGTTAAGAAATCCATTTGTTTGAGCGCAGCGAGTTTAATGGATTTTAGTAAGCTGGCGGTTTGCCAAGTCTATTGGAAGACAGGCCTAGCCTTTTTGGTCCTTTTGTGGCGATGACAAAAGGACAAGCCGTGATTTTTCCTTTGAATCTGATAACTTTACCATTCAGGGTTGAACAAAAGGTCACTTTGAGCATTTTTCTTGCTGCTTACTCAGCCGGCAGGGTCACAATAAAAGTAGTCCCCTTATCCAGCTCACTTTTAACGCTTACCACACCGTTCATGCTATTAACGAGATGCTTGACAATTGACAAGCCTAGTCCCGTTCCCCCGGCGGCACGAGCTCTGGTCCGGTCAACGCGGTAGAAACGTTCAAAAATGCGAGGTAAATCCTGATCGGGTATACCGGCGCCACTGTCTTTTATGGCGATGAGAACTTGTTTACCTTCCAGCCACCAGGTGACCGTAATTTGCCCCATGGGAGGAGTATATTTGATAGCATTATCCAATAAGTTAATGCAAACTTGCCTGAGGTAGTCAGCATTTGCCAAAGCACGAACTGTCTCGGCAGGTGGATTGATTTGCAAAACATGTTGTTTTTCCTCAAGTTGGGGCGTAAGACGGCGGATCACGGATTCTAATACCTGGCTGACATCAATTGGTTCTAAGTGAAGCTGTTGGCGATAATCGCTGGATTCCAACCTCGCTAACTGCAATAGATCTTTTACTAACCGATGCATTCGGTCTGCTTCGGTAAGAATGATAGTGACGAACTTTTCGCTTGTTACCGGGTCTTGGAGGGCTCCGCACAACAGTGTCTCGGCAAATCCTTTAATAGACGTTAAGGGTGTACCTAATTCATGAGAGGCATTAGCTACAAATTCGGCCTGCCGTTCGCGTAGTTCCTGTAAGGCAGTAATATCGTGGAATACTGCTAAAACACCGGTATTCTCACTACCTGGAGCGATTATCGGGGCCAGAAAGACTTGAAAAATCCGTTTCTTACCATAACGACTGGTTTTTAAGTTGATTAAGCGTGATTCACCTGCCGCTACAGCCTCTTTTGCTGCCAGATCAAGCAGGCTGTACCCAATGACTTGCAGGTTATGTTGGCCTAACATGGAGGCAGTGAAGCCAAAATAGTCGGTAGCTTGCTTATTGGCAGCTGTTACGCGCCCGTACCGGTCCATAAGGATGACAGCGTTATCCATATGTGACAGGATCAATTCAAATTTTGTCTTTTCAGTGAGAATTTCCTTCACTTTATCATCCAGATTTGCTGCCAATGTATTCAGAGTATGGGCCAGAATTTCAACTTCATCGCCTGTTTTAATATATACCCGTTCTTCCAGCCGTCCTTCACTCATTTGGTGGGCAACGGCTGTAATTTCTTCTATGGGAGCGGTGAACTTACGGGCCAGCCGGAGGCTGACAAGGACAGCAAGAGCAGAGGTCAGAAGAAAAGCGGCAATAAGCACGTTGCGTAAGCTGTTAAAAGCCTCTTCAATAGGGCCAAGGGTCGTTGATACCCGGACGACGCCGGTGGCAACACCGGCTTGTTTCATAGGAATGGCGATATACAGCATGTTCTTGCTGAGTGTGGCGCTGTAACGCATAGCCTGCCCGGTTGTGCCAGCTAAAGCGGAATGCACTTCAGGCCGGTCAAAATGATTGTCCATCAGTAAGGGATCTTCCCACGAGTCGGCAAGTACCTTGCCGTTTATGTCGATAATGGTAATGCGCAACTCGATTTGGGCACTTACCGCTTTAATTTTGCTATCAATAGCAGCAGCGTCATTAGAGTTGCTTACCTGCGTTTCCACCAGTTCTTCGACTACCAGCGCTTGTTGAACAAGGTGTGCCGTGAGGCTTTCTATGGTATACTGGTAGAAGTGCCATAATACGTATGCTCCAAAAGTGAGTAAAGTCAATAAAATAAGTAGTAAGAATGAGGCAATAAGCCGTGTACGGATACCTGAGCTAAACAGAGCAACTCCCCCTTCGATGCCGGTGTATGTCCCTATCTTACAGCCACTGTGCTAAAAAGAAAAGCTGAAACTTTAACAACTGGTTAACAACTACTTAACAAAGGCTCACTCTGACTTTGCTACAATGAGGGTGAGCTGAAAAATAAGAGGGGTGAATAAGATGCTGTCATGCGTGAATAATGTATTGATTGTATCTGCTTCTATCGGTTCCGGCCATACCCAGGCCGCCAATGCCATAAAAGCCGAGTTGGAACGGCAGCACCCTGATACAAGAGTCGCTGTTGTGGATTTTCTGGCTGGAGATAATTTTTCACTCAATACTTTCATTAAAGAAACGTATATCAAAATGATTGACGTCTTTCCCAATATGTACGATTTATTATACCGCTGGTCTCAGGCTTCTCACAAAGGAACTACGGTGCGCAACCTGATGTCCTGGATATTAAAAAAGCGCATGCTTCGCCTGGTTGACCGGTACCGTCCGGATCTCATTATCTTTACACATCCCTTCCCATGCGGTGCTGCTTGCCATCTAAAACGCAATGGGATGCTGAAGGTACCGCTGGCAGGTGTAATTACTGATTATGCTATTCATCGTCTCTGGATTTATGATGAGGTTGACTTTTATTTCGTAGCTGCTGCAGAAATGAAAAAGAATCTTGTCAGTCAGGGAATCGCTGCCGATAAGATACACGTCACCGGCATTCCCATCAGCAGCACCTTTGGTGAAATGTACGCCGGTAGAGCTGCGGTCAAACCGATAGCAGCACAGGCGTCTGTACTTATTATGGGCGGCGGGTTAGGTCTGGGTGCAGTAGCAGAGGTCTTACTGGAACTGGATAAACTGGAAGGATCCCAGCGCTTTGTGGTTGTAGCAGGCCGGAATGCAGGGCTTCGTAAAGATCTGCAGCTACTCAGCCGGTCGCTAAATCATCCGGTGCAGGTAATTGGCTACACGCGGCGCATTCCTGAATTGATGGCTGATGCCGACCTGCTGGTTACGAAACCTGGCGCACTTACCTGCAGTGAGGCATTAGCCTCAGGCCTGCCTATGGTATTGGTGAATGCTATTCCGGGGCAGGAAGAGGACAATGCACGGTATTTGGACTATATCGGAGCTGCTCTTTGGGTACAGGATCAAAATCAACTAAGCGTAGTAGTGCATCAATTATTGTCAGATCCCTTTAAGTTAGTTTCCATGAAGCAGCAAGCGCGTCACATGGGACGGCCTGAAGCAGCCCGGCAGGTTGTCAGACGAATCATTGGCATAAACGATGTGCGTTCGGGAATAAAGACAAGAAGGGGATAATAGTATGAATATATCCATGCTTGTTGAGGCTTTACCTTTAGTTGCCGGTGCTAAACTGGTGCTTGCTACCACCAGTCCTTTGCAGAGTTTGCTGGACCGGCCTGGCATAACGCATGAATTCTGCAACCGTCAGGCCATTGTCATTCTTCGCAATGATGGCTTTGAAAAATATGCAGCGCTACTGGAAGAGTATCTGCCGCAATTGAATGCAGGCGTACTCTGGGCCGATCAGGGATGGAAAAATGTCAGTCACTATTATCAGCCAACTACCAAAAAAGGATTATGGCGTTTTTCGAGCGCCCTCGATGAGTTCGAACAGTACTATGCACTGGCGATGGAATATGTCAAAAAGCGTAATTTGACAAAAGCCTGTTTTTATCTGGGGGCAGCCTCGCACCTTCTGCAGGATATGTGTGTGCCCCATCACGTTTGCTGTAAAGTATTGGACGGTCATAAGCAATATGAAGCATGGGCGCAGGAACAGCGTTTTCAGTATGCTGTTGATAGCAACGGCTGCTACTTAAAGGACAGTTCGGTACAAGCATTGTTTCATTCAAATGCTACAACCGCTGCCGATTTGCTTAACTGGGTGGCTGCGGGCAGCTCAGACCGAACCTATCATCAGGCGACAGAAATTACACTGCCCTTGGCGCAGCGGTCTACAGCAGCATTCTTTCATCAATTTGCAGTTTTATTGTCCCAAATTCCGGCTACGATATTTGCTCAGCCACTTATTATAAGTGCTTGAGCAATTTTTTATTTTCCGCAAACGAAAGACCACTTCCTTTTAGAAGTGGTCTTTCGTTTATCGGCAGTTATCTAGGGTAGCAATTCCGTGGACTGCAGCTACGGGGACTACAGTTTTGTCTGGGGAAACAGTTCTGTCTAGGGAAACAGTTTTGTCTGGGGAAACAATTTTGTCTGGGGAAACAGTTTTGTCTGGGGAAGCAGTTCTGTCTGGGGAAACAGTTTTGTCTGGGGAAGCAGTTCTGTCTAGGGAAACAGTTTTGTTTAGGGGAACAATTATTAGGGCTGCAGCCAACAGCTACTATCGGCCGGCCAAATTCATCGCGCAAATCTTCGTCCCAGTCTTCGAATTCAGGATAATCCTCTTCCCAGGGTCTGTAGTAATCTGACATGCTGTACACCTCCCGAAGGTACTTTGGGGTTACACGATTCCTCTTACATAATATTCATATCTATAAGCCTTGGTGCATTTATGGAGATAGACATTTCTCATTACTGAGTCAACAATGCAAAATACCGATCAATTTGACTACTCGATACTTAACAAAAAGTTAACATACTCTTAACACACCAAAGTGGGATAAGTCGTACAATTGTCCTAGAGAAAGAATCAAATCGATTATATGGTAAAAAACAGGAGGTTGGACTAATGAATTTTTCCCGTAAATCCAAATTACTTACCACTGCATTGGCTTTGATGGTAGGGGCAAGCCTATTTGCCGGCTGTGGCAGTTCCGGTAAACCAGCCGAAACACCGAAAGCAGCAGTTGAATTACAAGGAACTGTTACCGCTTCCGGTTCTACTGCATTGCTTCCGTTATTGAAACCGGCTCAAGAAGAATTCCAAAAGCAACATGCTAAAGTTACTGTTAACATTGCCGGCGGCGGTTCCTTTACCGGTATGAATCAAGTTGCATCCGGTGCCGTTAATATCGGCAATTCAGATGTAGATTTGCCTGCTGAGTATAAGGACAAAGGACTAGTTGATCATAAAGTAGCTGTAGCACCCTTTGTATTTATTACCAATACGGATGTTGCAGTTGACAGCTTAACTCAACAGCAATATGTGGATGTCTTGTCAGGCAAGATTACCAATTGGAAAGAAGTTGGCGGTAAAGATCAAAAGATTACCCTGATTCATCGTGCTAAGTCATCTGGCTCACGTGCCACCATTGCTGAACTTGTGATGAAAGATACTGCTTTTACCGATAATGCAGTCATCCAGGATTCCAATGGTGCTGTACGGGCAGCTATTGCCAGCACTCCCGGAGCTATTGGATATGTAGATGCCGCTTATGCCGATAACACAGTTAAAAAACTAGCTTACAATGGCGTGAAATATGAACCGCAAGCAGTAATTGACGGTAAATATACGGTTTATGCTTATGAGCATATGTATACTAAGGGTGAGGCTACAGGTGCTGTTAAAGCCTTTATTGATTATGTAATGAGCAAAGAATTCCAAGAAGCATTTATAGAGAAGAATGGATTTCTGCCTATTACTAAAGTAAAGAAATAGATAACACATTAAGGAGTCATGCAAAATAGCATGGCTCTTTTTTCTATCCAAAAACTTAACTTAAACTTAACATTTTATTAACAAACAGCTTTTTCCGCTATCATATAATAGACATGCAGGCATATGATACCGCCAAGCCAGAGTAGGAGTGTGCAGCTATGTCAATGGTAGATAGTACAAGCGGTCATGCAATACGGATGCTGACAGACCGCTATGTGCGGTACCTGTTTATTGTCAGTGCTTTTTTAATGACCGTCATCATTGCTTCCATTATTGTTTTTGTCGGTCAGCAAGGTTTGCAAACCTTTCGGGATGTTAGTGTAATGGAATTTTTTCTAAATAATAAATGGGATCCTATGGAAGGCCGGTTTGGTGCATTTAGTTTTATTGCCGGAACCATTTTAACAACCCTGTTAGCTATCGTTTTTGGGGCTCCCTTGGGACTGGCCGGTGCAGTGTTTATGGCCAAGATAGCACCGCCACGTCTGCGGGATTTTATGAGGCCTGCTACTGATTTATATGTGGCTATCCCTTCAGTAGTATACGGTTTTGTCGGTATGACAATTATGGTTCCTTTTATTCGCGTTCACTTTGGAGCGAGTAATGGTTTTGGCCTGCTGGCAGCAAGTGTCATCCTTGCTATCATGATTTTACCCACTATTATCAGTATATCCGAAGACGCTATCCGAGCTGTTCCCAGAACGCTGGAAGAAGCATCTTTGGCCTTAGGCGCTACCAGGTGGCAGACAATTTGGCGGGTATTATTACCTGCAGCTTTGCCGGGAATATTAACAGCTGTCATACTGGCGATGGCCCGCGCAGTGGGTGAGACTATGGCAGTGCAAATGGTTATCGGTAATACCCCTCAGCTGGCTACATCCTTATTCATGCCTACAGCAACCTTAACCAGTGAAATAGTCATTGAGATGGGGAATACTCCTTTTGGATCGGCCTGGGGAAATTCGCTGTTTTTAATGGCCCTGGTATTGCTGCTCTTGTCACTGGCCATGATTATGATTATCCGGCACATCGCCGCACGAAGGAGTGCTTAATATGACGGACGACGCACTTTCTAAAGAAGTATTGCAGCAAGGTAAAAGGCTGATGCGAGCATCGCAGCAAACGAATCTGATGGTTTATAATTTGCGAGGAGTGCGCCTTAGTGACCGAATTGCCACCATTGTCATGTGGGCATCGGGTATAGTAATTCTAGGCATTTTAGTGGCATTCCTGACGTATATGCTAGTAAAAGGGCTGCCGGTGCTATCGTATCATTTTATTACCGGAACGCCCAGTGATATCCGGGCCGGAGGCGGCGTGGGGCCGCAATTCTTTAATTCTTTCTATATTCTGCTGCTTTCAATGCTGTTTTCCGTTCCCATTGCTGTTGGAGCGGGAATCTACCTAGCTGAATATGCAAGTAATAATCGGTTGACCGATTTAATACGATTAAGCACCGAGAGCCTGGCCACCGTCCCCTCTATTGTGCTAGGGCTTTTTGGTATGATTATTTTTGTCAATACACTGGGATTAGGTTTTAGTATCATTGGTGGTGCATTGACGCTCATGCTGCTTAATATTCCTGTATTAGTCAGGGTTACGGAGGAAGCTATCCGTACGGTACCAGCTCAATACCGGGAAGCAAGCCTGGCATTGGGAGCAACAAAATGGCAAACCATCTGGCGCGTCATTCTGCCTAATGCTCTACCGGGTATTATAACAGGTATAACACTAACGGCAGGTCGCGCGCTGGGAGAGACCGCAATTCTGATTTTTACGGCTGGTACGACCGTTTCACGGATTATGCCTGATTTTGATGTAACCGCTGCCGGAGAGACGTTGGCTGTTCATATGTGGTATGTCATGGCAGTAGGGCTTGTTCCTGATCGTCTGGACGTAGCGAATGGCATTGGCGCATTGCTCATTATTACCATTCTTATTTTTAATCTGATGTTTACCATACCGGCTAAAATATGGCAAAGAAGAATGACTGGTTCTTCCCACTAACAAGGCTTAGACTTCTTTAAATGATGAGACTTGGCGTAGGCCAGGTCTCTTCTACTATGCCGGAAAATTAAGATATTATGCTGAATATTAATGTTATGTTAATTTATTGTTAATTATTTCCTAATTGTATTTCGTACCGGTAGTATGTGTGCTAGTATGAGGGCATCAAAGTGTGGGAGGTTATTATGAACCTGCTAATGAGATTGATAAAGAAGATACAAGCTATCCCGGTTCCAAAGTTCGCTTTTAGCCAGCACGGGGTATTTAAATTCACGAAAACCCTTTCGGTTAAACAGGCAGCGCGACACAGTACTATTGTTATGAAACAGTTGGCAAGCTTTCGGCCTGGCGGCAGTTTAGCATCCCTGGTTACGCGAGCTACCATTTTTATTATTATTACCTGTACTATACCCTTACTCATCTTTGGCTGGTTCACTACTAATCAGACAATGAATAATTTAACCGAATCAGCGATAGATAAAAATAGTAAGGTTGCTGAGCGGGTAGCCAGTGATATTGGTTACTATATGATCGGCAAAAAAAACTTTCTAACAGTGGCCAGTGGCAGTGAAGCGCTCCGCATACTAAATGCAGATACGGCAAAACAGTATTTGCAGCAGGTCCGGCCCTTTTACGGCGGCAGTGACGCTTTGTTTGTAGCCGATGCAGCAGGTATGCAACTGGCGCGTACCGACGGTGCCAACCTTGTCAGCATTGCTGATCGTGAATATTTTCAGCAGGCCTTGAAGGGAACAAGTGTTTTTTCCGATCCTGTTGTCAGTAAAGTTACTAATCAACTGACAATTATCGGATCGGCACCGATATATGCAGAAGGAAATCGTGTTGTCGGCACACTCGGTGCTAATATTTCCATTGCCAATATCCAAACAATGATTGAGAATATATTGTCACAAAATCCGGGGTACATATTGACTGTTATTGATAAAAACAGAATACCGCTATTTTACCAGGCTGACTCATCGGCAGTAACAGAACGGAAAAGCTTGAACGAAGAGTATTATTTGCAAGCGGTAGAACAAAAGAGCGGTAATGGAATGGGAATTTTCCGGGGCCAAGACTATTTACTATCGTATCGTCCTATTCAAAATACCGACTGGGTGGTAGTGAGCGCTTATCCAAAGCAACAGGCACTGCAGGCCGCCTATGATACGGTCGAGCTAAGTGCCAAGGTAGCACTAGGTCTAATCCTCCTTTTCGTCGTTTCCGGTGTCGGTGTAACCCGTGTGGCTCTTCGTCCGCTTAAGGCTCTGGTAAAGCAGGTGGAACGCGTTGCTGACGGCGATCTTACTTGCGATTTAGTGGTTAAGGGCAAGGATGAAATTGCTCACGTGGCACAAGCCTTTTGTGTCATGACCGGCAATCTGCGGGAGATTGTCCAGGCTGTTCAGCAATCGTCCACGTCTATCGTCGAAGCATCAAATTATGTTGTAGCCGCTTCGGGACAATCCAATACGGCCAGCCAGCAGGTTACCCAGTCAATTCAAAATATTGCGCAGAAGGTTACCGGACAAGGCCAGGAAACAGGAAAAACGGAAAATCTTATTACCGAGCTAGTCACCATTAGTGCCACTGTCTCCAGTACTGCATCTCAGGTAGCAAATGCTACCAATGAGTGTTCCGCTACAGCAGTTCAAGGGCAGACGGTGGTAGAACAAACGGTTAGCGTTATTCAGAGTATAAAACATCTTGTTGATCAAACCTCGCAAACAGTCCAGGTATTAAGCTCAAGTGCGAGAGAAATTGGACAAATTACCGATATTATCACAACTATTACCCAACAGACTAATTTATTGGCTTTAAACGCGGCAATAGAAGCAGCCCGGGCAGGCGAATCGGGAAGAGGTTTTGCAGTAGTTGCCAGTGAAGTACGGCGCCTAGCTGAACAATCAGCAGCTGCAACGAAGAATATTACTGCTTTAGTGAAAAAAATACAAACAGAGACTGACCAGGCCATTCAGGCAATTGGCGCAAGTTTTACTCAGGTGGATAATGGTGTTGCTATTGCCGGTACACTGGGAACTTCTTTTGCGGACATTATGCACGCTATCGAACATATGCAGGCTCAAACAGAGGTGATTACAACCGAGGCCGGCAAGCAGGCCCGCTTATGCAGCAGTGCCCTGGAGGCTGTGGCCAATATCCATGAGATGGCAGACTCCAATACGCAAAACATCCAGGAGATTGCTGCAGTCAGCCAGGAACAGGCTGCAGCATCACAGGATATTACTCATTCGATTGATACGCTTAAAGCTTTGGCACATGACTTAGAAGAATTAGTAACCCAATTCAAAGCCTAACTAGAGACAAACTCTTTTTCACAGGGGGAATAGCTATGTTTTCCTTATGGGCAGAAATGACAAGTGTATTTTCAGCAAGTGATGCTGAGCAGGGAGCTGCACCGGTTAATCCACTTTTGCTGGAACTGCAGAATATAATAGCGCATAAGCAAATCGAAGCTGTATTTCAGCCTATTGTCAGTCTTACCGAGGGTACGGTGCTCGGTTATGAAGCACTAAGCAGGGGGCCGCAAAATTCCATCCTGCACCGGCCGGATAGTTTATTTCAGGCAGCCGCTGAATTCAATCTGGTATGGGAGTTAGAATATCTTTGCCGGACTAAGGCGCTGGAAAAGGCACAAAAAGTGATTTCCGATAATCTGATTTTTATTAATGTGGATCCCAAAATCTTCTACGATAGCCGTTTTCAGAAAGGGTACACAAAAGAACTAATTGCTCAGCTTAGTGCCGATGTGGGGAATGTAATTTTTGAGATTACCGAAAAAACTGCTATTGAGGATTATACCAATTTCCGCAAAGCCTTGGATAATTATAAAAGCCAAGGTTATAAAATCGCCATTGATGATACCGGTTCCGGTTATTCCGGGCTGCGTCTGCTCGCTCAGTCCTATCCGCATTTTATCAAAGTTGATATGGAACTAATCCGCGGTATTGACAAAGATAATGTCAAACAGGCTATGCTGAAAGCGCTGTATGATTTTTCCTTAGTAACTAATTCGCAGATTATCGCCGAAGGTATTGAAACAGCCAATGAACTGGCAACTTTAATTAACCTGGGTATTCCCTATGGACAAGGGTATTTCTTGCGCAAACCATCGCCTGAATTTACCGATATTCCTTCGGACATTCAGCAGTATATCAAAGAAAAGTATGAACAGCGAAAACGCCAGCACTTTCAAACCACTCTGGCTATTCCCATCGGAGAATTAGCCCGCGATGATATGCCTTTTGCACCTACTATCTGCGGGGGGAAATTGCTTGAATATTTTAATGCTCAACCTAGTTTGCTGGCCGTGCCTATCGTTCAAGACGGCAGACCGGTCGGACTAATGATGAAGAGTAAGTTCCTGAGTCGTTTGGCAACTCAATATGGTGTGGCTGTTTATATGAACCGGCCTGTTTCACTGCTGATGGATAAGCACCCTTTGATTGTTGACTATCATACTTCGCTGGAACAAGTGGCCAAATCGGCAGTTGCCAGAGAGGATGACAGTATTTATGATTACATCATTATTATTAAAGAGGGACAATATTACGGAATGACAACCATTAAACGGTTGCTGGAGGCTACCACGCAGATTGAAATAACCAGAGCAAAGCATGCCAATCCGCTTACCGGTTTGCCGGGCAATGTTATTATCGAGCGGGAATTGGAGCGGGTTGTACATGCTGAGCAAGCTTTTGCAGTACTTTACTTTGATTTGGATAACTTCAAAGCCTATAATGATGCCTACGGATTTGAAAATGGTGATAGAGTTCTGGTCATGACAGCACAAGTTATTCAAAGTTCACTGTATGAATTAGGGTACACAGAGTCATTTCTGGGGCATATCGGCGGTGATGATTTTATGGCTGTTGTTTGTACCGATAATGTTACTAAGCTTTGTCACGAATTAATTGAGAGATTTGATTGCCGTATTCGCAATTTTTATAATGAAGCTGATCGCAATCATGGTTATATTGTTTCTAAGAACCGTCATGGAGCGGAAGAAACCTTCCCGCTTATTTCGATATCCATTGCTGTCGTTACAAGCAATAATGACTGTTGCCGTAATCCTGGCGATATTGCCGAAGCGGCGGCTTTATTAAAGAAAAAGTGTAAAATGGTTTGGCACAGCTCGTTCCTTATTGATAATCCTGCATGATTTTTTCCGTCTCCTGCCATACTAAGGCATAAAGGAGGCTTGGTTATTTGTGAACAAACCATATAGCAAATGGATGTGTATTCCTGTATTGCTGGTAGCATTCTTAGTCATGTTGTCTGGCTGCAGCCCGCAGAAAAAGCCCACTCCTGCTCAACCGTCTCCGGCACCGCAAACACAAAATGTCCAGGGAAGTGAACCGGACATTACCGTTTTCATGCATGAAACGGGTGAAAAGAAAACGATGAAAATGGAAGAGTATATTGCCGGTGTGGTAGCCGGTGAAATGAAGAGTGATTGGCCGGTAGAAGCGTTGGCTGCGCAGGCAATCATTGCCCGTACCTTTACGCTTGAAGCAATGGAAAGTAAAGGTGGTGTACCTTCCCGGGGAACGCAGGCTTCAACAGATATTAAGGAGTTCCAGGCGTATAATGCAAAAGACGTGAATGACAATGTGAAAAAGGCCGTTGAAATGACCCGCGGTCAAGTTATTGTTTATCAGGGTAAACTAGCTAAAACGTGGTTTCATGCCTCAGCAGGCGGTATGACAGCCTCTGCTAAGGAGGGTCTGAACTACAAAGAAGCGGAACCGCCCTATATTAAGCCTGTTCAGTCACCGGATGAACTGGCACCTGCAGATGTGAAGAGCTGGACGGTAAGTTTCCCGATGGATAAAGTTTTGGCTGCTGTCGAGAAAGCCGGACAAAGAGTAGACCGTATTGATAAATTTGCCATTCAGGAACGGGGTCAATCGCAGCGAGCGACTGTTTTTACCGTTAATGGCAATGTACAAGTGCCTGCACCTGAATTCCGTATCGCTATTGGCAGTACTGAACTAAAGTCTACGTTACTGGACAAAGTAGCTGTAGAAGGCAATAAAGTTACTTTTAGCGGTAAGGGTTATGGTCACGGTGTCGGCATGTCTCAGTGGGGGGCCAACAAGATGGCGAAAGACGGCAAAAAACCGGAAGAAATTGTAGGATATTACTATCCTGGCGTTACCATTGAAAAACGCTGGAATTAAATAAAAAAAGCAGAGCTTGAAGCTCTGCTTTTTTTATTTAATTTTCCTTGTAATGGTAATCATGTATAAAATAGGTCAATTTACAAGAAAATAACATACTGGAGAGAGGGATGGAACACGAAGGCAAGCAATGCTTGCAGAGCGGGGGGAGCAAGGGTGGAGTACAGTAAAAAACAGCGCTTACACAAACTCTCTGCTGTTCTCATCCAAGCATCGACAGCCGAGGCTAAAGATAAGCTGCGAATTTTGCGGAAGTTGATTGATAGCAGTGCGGAACTAGGTGAAGATTTAAGCAACCTGGCCAGCCATTTGCGCCAAGTAGCGGCTCCGGAAGAAGAGCCTTTTCTTTTTACTACACAACTTTCGGAAAACCGGAATTTGTTAGAGGTAGTATTTCGTGACTGTGATGACGTAAAATACCGCTACTTTTCGATCGGTGATCGCCAGGCAATGATGCTGTATGTAGAGGGTATGGTTGGCTCCGACATACTGGAGAAGTTTATATTGACCCCGTTGCTGCAATTAAAAAAAGACTATGTGTTTACCGGCCTGGCCGCATTTTCCGGTATTCTGCCGGTAGTATCACTCAAGACCAGTGCAAGTGCCCGCGATTGTATAACTGCAGCATTAGGCGGCTACGCCGCTCTTTTTGTTGACGGCTCAGCAGAATGTTTGCTGATCGAGGCGATACAGTACCAAAAGCGTTCTATCGGCATACCCCAGAATGAGACGGTAATTCTCGGCTCTCATGAAGCCTTTAACGAAGACCTAAATGATAGCATCAGTGTTATCCGGCGGCGCTGCCGGGATAACAATATCAAAGTCCGCAGAGTGTATATCGGTGAAAGAAGCAAAACAGCAGTTGCCATTGTATATGCTGCAAATTTAATTAAACCGGGATTAATGGAAGAGGTAGAGCAGCGACTTAACCGGATAAACATTGACCGGGTAACGTCAACTGCTTCTATTGAAGAGTTTATTGTTGACCACCCTTGGTCGCCCTTTCCCCAGGTGCAGGCAACAGAACGGCCGGATAAGGTAGTATCGTCGCTCTATGAAGGGCGGGTGGCGATCATTGTGGACAATGTTGCTGATGTCTTATTGGTGCCTACCACTTATGCGCAAATTATTCAGTCAGCAGAAGATTATTCAACACCGGCGATTGTTACCAGTCTGACACGGCTTACCCGGTTTTTCTCTTCCCTTGTAGCTATTTTCCTGCCTGCCTTTTATATTGCTCTTGTTTCGTATCACCCCGGAATGATACCTACTGCCTTGGCAATTTCGGTGGCAGAGCAGCGGCTGCGCTCTCCCTTTCCTGCTTTTATGGAAGCATTGTTTATGGAGGTATTGATTGAGCTTTTCCAAGAAGCAGTTGTACGGCTGCCGCAAAAAATCTCCGGTGCCGCCGGGGTGGTTGGTGCATTAGTTATTGGCACAACAGTTGTAGAGGCAGGTTTAGTTAATGCGCTGCTGGTGGTCATTACTTCAGTTACTGCCATTGCCTCTTTTACAATGCCTACTTACAGTTTCAGCATGTCCTTACGCATTATGCGTGTGCCTATTATCTTCATAGCTTCTGTATTGGGATTATACGGTTTGGCGCTTAGCCTGATGGTCATTGTTACTCACATGTGTTCTTTGCGCAGTTTTGGTGAATCCTACGGTGGCAATCTATTTAATATTACCTTATTAGGAGATTGGAAAGATACTTTTTTCCGTTTGCCCGCTACTTTGCTCAAGAGTCGCCCCAAGCAACTCGGCAGCCAGGAACGGGACCGGGGAGGAAAGAAGGACAGTTAACATGGGGAATTTGGAGAGACGCACATCAATGTCGCCTGCCCAGTTCGCACTTTTATTTGCTGTAATCGGTACAGGCACGGCAGTGCTGGTTATGCCGGCTACGCTGGTGCCTGTAGCCGAACAGCACACCTGGGTTAGCGTGATCTTAGGGGCAGGATTATATTTTTTAGCCGGTACGATATTTATAAAACTAGGCGATTGTTTTCCTGGTGAGTCAATAGTCGAATATTTGCCCCGTATCTGGGGAAGTGCTCTGACTGTGGTCACGCTTGTAATTTTTACAGGGATGATACTGGTGCAGACTTCCGTGCGAGTTCAGTCCTTCGGTCGGGAAATTGTTTTTTTTATGTTTGATAGGACACCGATAGAAGTTGTTATTCTGTCTTTTCTAGTTGTGTGTACTTATGGAGCAGTGCAGGATTTGGGGACGATCATCCGGATGGCCCAATGGTTACTTTTTCTAAGTGCTCCGCCAATGGCGGCATTATTATTGCTCAGCATGATTAACATTCAATTTATTAATTTTTTCCCGATATGGCCCGTTAATATTGTTGGGATAGTAAAAGGTGCAATTTATAGCTGGCCTTACTATTGGGGCTATGAAGTACTGTTAATTTTACTGCCGTCCATTAACCGCCGGACTACGAATTTGGTAGCAGCAATGGCAAGCAGCTTTTTATTCAAAATAAGCTTGATGTTATTGGCGCTTATTTCTACTATCGGCAGTATGACGGTAGAAGGAGTAAAAAACATTATTTATCCTACTCTGTTAGCCGTGCGTGGTATTGAATTGCCTGGCACGTTTATTGAGCGTCTGGATAATTACTTACTGCTCAGTTGGATACCCTTTGGTTACATTACCATCGTAATCTGGATATACATTGCAAGTGTCACGTGGTGCCAATATTTCGGCTATAAGGACCATCGGCCGTTTGCCCTGATCTTTAGTGTTGTTATCTATATTGCCAGCATGTCATTGCATGATTTTAGCATATACTTGAACATGGTAGAGACAAGCCGCTTGCTGGGTTTTGGTTTTTCCGTTCTTATCATTCCAGCTGCATATGTAGTGGTTAGATGGAAGCGAGGCAGATGCAAGGATGATAAGTAAAAGCAGCCGAACTGTTACTGGCTATATCGTATTGGTACTTATCAGCACGCTTTTGCTGACAGGCTGCTGGGATCGTCATGAAATTCAGGATCGCAGTTTTGTTTTAGCCGTTGCTGTTGATTTAGCTGACGAAGGTTTGGAGCATAGTACAAAACTGGAAACATTCGCACAAGGAGGCACTCCTAAACCATTACGGCTAAGTTTGCAAGTGCTGGCCCTGGCTCCTCAAACCAGAGGAGAAAATAAGCCAAGCAAGACGTACGTTATTTCCAATACCGGCCGTTCTATGCATGAAATGCTGCGCGATGCCAATGGTCAGAATAGTAAGCCTCTTTGGTTTGAACATATCCAGAGTATTATCATCAGTGAAGCGGCTGTGCGCAAATTCGGACTGACTCCCTTAATCGATCTTTTCCGCCGGGATGCCGAGGTCCGGTGGCGTACAAAAGTTTATATTACACCTCAGGATGCCAGGCAGTTTCTTGACTTTGTGCCGCCTACCGGTGAAGCGGGTGGTATATTTATGAGTAATATCAGCAGGCAGGAGAAGGACCTGCATATTGCCGGGACAAATACTGATTTAGGTGCTACTTCGGTTCGCCTGGATAATAAGACTGATGTTGTGCTGCCGGCGATTGAACTTAGTGGCAAACAAATAAAAGTGAATGCAATGGCAGTATTTAAAAAAGACAAGTTTGTTGAATATTGGGATGAGTATACCATTAAAGGAGCGAAGCTGTTGTTAGGCATTGAAAAAGCGGCGCTTATAGCATTTCAATGCCCTCTTCATCCAGATGAGACGGTTGTTTTTGAAATGTTCCAGCAGGATACTACGGTGACGCCTCACATTGAGGGCGAGCAGATAAGCTTTACAGTTGATATCGCCATGCGCGGCAATATTAGTGAAATAAGCTGCAGTGGCGAACATGA
>Ga0366774_1002_pt1 | contig 58319 bp, 60 predicted proteins | sample BONcelHN113001D9_FD_207068 | JGI IMG/M metagenome (GOLD analysis project Ga0366774, IMG submission 207068) | Enriched cells from coal bed in the Powder River Basin, Montana, United States - BONCAT cells N11 rep2 HSBNCT.N11.300.1.D9 ...
TATCCATATTGCCGTTTTAAACAGCAATAATATTCTTCCTGGTATCAAAGAAGCTTTCGATGTTATTTCACAAGTTTTTCAGCACGGCTATATTAGTTTTATTACCGGTCCCAGCAGAACAGCAGATATAGAAAGAGTGCTAACCATTGGAGTCCACGGGCCGAGCCGCTTGATTATTATCGCTATAGACCAAGCTACTGCCGGAGGTGCCGCCTAAATGGATGAAAATAACCGCAATATCCGCCAGGAAATCGATCAAAAGTTAAACGATGATGTCTTACGCGGTGCTTTAGGACGTTTTGCTGAAGCTTACCCTATATCCAGAGCAAAGGCCTATGAAAATGTAGAAAGTATCGAAGAACTGCGCGACTGGGTGCAGCAAATGAAGGCCGCTACTGTTGAGCGCATCGAAGAAATAGCCGATCAATTTGTTCATGAGGCTACCCGGCGAGGTGCTAACGTTTTCCGGGCGGCTAACGGCGAAGAACTGAAAGAATATCTTTTAAAGCTTTGTAAGGAAAAAGAAGTTAAACGGATTGTTAAATCGAAATCCATGGCTTCCGAAGAAATTCATCTTAATCAAGCGTTGGAATCAGCCGGTCTTCACGTAAAAGAAACGGATCTAGGTGAGTGGATCATCGCATTAGCCGGCCAAAGGCCCTCTCATATGGTTATGCCTGCAATTCATTTGAACCGCGAACAGGTAGCCGGTTATTTTTCCAAAGAGCTGGGGCAAACCATAGAACCTGATATTCCTTTTATGGTACAAGTGGCACGGCAGAACCTGCGTCAAGAGTTTCTGCAGGCCGATATGGGTATTTCAGGTGCTAACTTTGGCATTGCTGAAAACGGAGCAATCGGGTTAGTAACCAACGAAGGTAATGGCCGTCTGGCTACTACGCTGCCTCGCATTCATGTGGCGATTATCGGTTATGAAAAGCTCATCCCTACCATAAAAGATGCAGTGCCAATCTTGCGCAGCCTGCCCCGCAGTGCTACCGCTCAACTAATGACCAGCTATATGACCATGATCTGTGGACCCACTCCTGCCATGGTAAAAAAAGATGACAAGTGGGTAGAAGAAGAAAAGGAACTACATATCATCCTATTGGATAATGGCCGGCTTAAAGCAGCTAAAGACGAGAAATTCAAGCAAATCTACCAATGCGTCCGCTGTGCTTCGTGCCTTAACGTGTGCCCTGTCTATACCTTAGTAGGCGGCCATGTTTACGGGCATATTTATGCCGGCGGCATTGGGGCCATATTGACTGCCTTCCTGCACAGTATGGGCGATTTTGAGAAAATTAATGAGCTTTGTATTGGCTGCCGCAAGTGTACCACTGTCTGCCCCGGCCGGATTGATATTCCCGGTCTGATTGAGGAGCTGAGAGCACAAGCGGTAAAAGAGCACGGGTTGCCCTTTGCTGTGCGGGCGATGTTTGATAACGTTATTGCTAACCGGAAAGTTTTTCATACCCTGCTCCGCCTTGCTTCCATTGGCCAAAAGCCGCTCCAATCAGGTCGTTTTATTCGCCATCTCCCCCTGTTTTTCGCCGGTTTAACCAAAGATCGCAGCCTGCCGGCAGTAGCAGATACTCCCCTCAGGGACCAAATCAAGCGAATTACCAGAAATATTCCCCAGCCTGTTAAGCGCATTGCTTTTTTTAGTGGTTGCAGTACAGACTTCGTTTTTCCTGAAACAGGTGAAGCTGTCTATAAGGTATTGCAGAATTTGAATATGGAAGTAATCTTCCCCGAAGATCAAAGCTGTTGTGGTAAGCCCATGCTAGGCATGGGCGAACGGGAAGCTTCTAAGAAAGTTGCCAAACAAAATATTCAAGCCTTTGAAGCAGTCAATGCCGATATCATCCTTTCGGCCTGCCCCACCTGTGCCGAAACCTGGCAGGGAACGTTTGTGGAAATTCTCAGTGATGAACCGGAATGGAAAGCCCGTGCAGAAAAGCTAGCCTCAAAAGTACGGGAGTTTACCAGTTTTGTTGCCGAAGAATACGAAAAAGCCGGTCGGCTGACTGCGTCCACCATCAGTGGCAGCAAAGTAACCTATCATGATTCCTGTCACATGAAGCGGGGCTTACAGATTTACGAACAGCCTCGCGAATTATTGAAAGCAACACCAGGCATTGACTTTGTTGAAATGAAAGATTGTGACAAATGCTGCGGTATGGCCGGAGCTTTCGGTGTTAAATATGCAGCCTTGTCCAGACCGATTCTAAAGCAAAAGATAACCAACATCAAAGATACCGGTGCAGAGGTAGTGGCGGTTGCCTGTCCGGCCTGTATGATGCAGCTTCGCGGCGGGCTTGATAAACAGCTGCCTACTGTTAAGGTAAAGCACGTAGCGGAAATATTAGCTGAACAACTTAATGAGTAACAGTAAAAGGGAGTCCTTCCGGACTCCCTTTTGCCTTGCTATAAAGGCTACTTAATAATGCCTTTTTCCTTATAATATTTCATTGCGCCGGGGTGAAGCGGTATTGACATACCTCTGGTAGCTTTCTCCAAGCTGAGTTCCTTCCCTTTACTATGAGACTGAACAAGCTCTGCCTGATTCTCAAAAAGTGATTTGGTAATAGTATAAACAACCTCTTCCGGTACTTGAGCATTGACAATCAAAGCAGCTTGGACTGCAACCGTTCTTACTGCAGCAGTTTGCCCTTTATAGGTATTGGCGGGAATGGTAACCGGTGCCAGAAAAGGATATTGCTTATTTATTTTTGTAATAGCATTATCTGTCATAGACAGTATTTTAATTTTATGTTGAACAGCTATATCTTGTATCATCGAATTAGGGCTTGCAGAAACAATGATAAAGGCATCAATAGTCTTTGCCTTAAATTCACTGGCACTCGCAGCAAAGGATAAATACATTGGTTGGAATTCTCTATAATCCAGTCCATAGATGGCGGCCAACTGGCGAAAATTAGCTTCCGTCCCGCTGCCAGGTGACCCTACCCCCACTTTTTTTCCCTTGAGATCTGCGATTGTATCGATATCGCTATCAGCCCGAACAACAATCTGGATGATTTCGGGATATAAAATAGTAATGCCTCTGATCATTGTCAACTTCTCTGTAAAGGTTTCCTGCGCATGATAAGCATAATCCATCATATCACTTTGCACGATAGCCAGTTCTGCTTGCTTTCGATTTACTAACTGGAGATTTTCAACCGATCCATCAGTTGCTTGGACAGTAACCTGTACCTTCGCTTTGTTGTCGAAGATTTTGGCCAGTGCCTCGCCAAAAGGATAATAAGTTCCTGCTGTTCCGCCGGTTGCCAGAATGAGCGGAGTAGGGTTTTGCCATGCAGTAGGGCTACCGGCGGTATTGCCGCATCCTGTGAATAGACTGATAATCATAACAAGTGTTGCTAGCAGTACTCCTGTCTTTTTCATGACTCCCTCCTCAACTCTTATACAAGTTTATTAATATTGCTTACTTTATCTTCTTCATGCTGAATTTTTTCCCTGCTTGCACCCGGCAGATGATGAGCAGTTTTGAAAGTCATACTTTCTGATAAGCTAAAAAAGTAACCGGCTATACATACGCTGCCGATTACTTTGTTTTTTATTCTCGTTTGTACAAGTGATACATAATTGCTACCCATATGGAAAAACCGGCAACTGTATTAAAGGGATTTACAGTAATACTAAATAGCATACTAACTAATAAGAATCCCCATAAAAGCAGTCCGAAAGGGCTAGTAAATGTACCAACCCGATTCAATAACCAATAAACAAATTCCAAACTCTTCCTCCCCTTCTATCTAATTTGATACTAGTATTTACAGGTTTCAGCCAATCTAAACAGCCTGACAGAGGCTTTCTTGGCTCTTTTTCATCTTTATGGTATAATGTAATGATTATTAGGAGAGGAAGTGCTTTGTGTCTACTGATCATACTATCTACAAGCTACATATGGCCCGTACATTATGGACCAATACATACCGCGGAAAAGTAACAAATGATAGCGGCGATTATGTAGCAGCCATTCGCGTGATCTTGGGGATTCCGCTTGATCGCACCGAGGTGCCCGACAATGCACCGGAAGTTACTGCTTATTTAACTGTGCTCGTTGAGGATGCTACTATTACAGCCGATGATTTACTTGTCTTTGAAGCTAATCTATCGGATTTATTGTTAACTCAATTAAGAAGTGACTATTTTCTCCCTGAACATTGTCACTTCTTTTATCCCAGCCCGCCAGCTCTACTGGCAGAGCAGAGTCTATTATCGTAAGCCTGAAATAAAAAACTACCTTGGCAGCTTTCGCCAAGGTAGTTTTTTACTTGCTTATCATATAGTATAGTAACCATTTATTCTAAAGGAGGGTGACACATGTACTATTCAATTAAGCACGCCTGTGGCGGACGCGCCCATCTTATCGGTGGCCAGATTGCTTACGGCTGGAATCAGTACTGCTGCGGTCGTTGCGCTGAAACATTTTATCGCTGGGTAACAGAAAAAATGCTGGAACAGGAGCGCAACTCCAAGTAGTAAACACCAACTGCCTACTCTTTCAAAAGCAGCATGCGATCAGCAATCTGTACCAAGAGAGTCAGCTCTTGCTGACGCTCGGCGGGAAGCCGCTTAAAGTGCATCTGCTGTACAATGAAATAGGCCCTGCCACGCTCTTCAGAAACTACATCATCCAGCAGTGGTGCATCACCCCAATTACTTTCTATTTCCGTTCCATAAAAATCTGCATAGAAGGCTATACCGGGACGCAAAAATTTAACAATATAAACAGGTGATTTTCCATCATACTTATTCTGAAATTCTTTAGCAAATCGCTGTGATGAAAAAAATGGCACTGCTGCCGGCAGGAGCATTGTCATTAAAATGACCGAAAAAGTAGCCATTGCTGCTACCTGTATCCAAAAAGCCCGTTCAATTTTATTTTTCCACAGCCAATAGCCCCCGGCAACTGACATTAGTACAAAAACAGCAGCAGTCACATAAGCGCCCAATGCTAATTGCGGCATTTCCTTGCTGCCTGCGATACTGCCTGCTGCAAACAGGCCGCCAAACAACAGCAACCCTATTGCCCAGCCACGCTGCCTGCCTCGTGCTCGCCTCTCAATCAGCCTTGCTATATACCAGCCTACAATCATAGCCATTGGCGGAAACATCGGCAAAATATAAGAAACAAGTTTCGTCTGTGATGCAGTAAAAAACAGAAAAATAAACCACGCCCAGATATTTAGGAAAACGAATTTAGAAAAGTCCCGGTTGCTGTTGGTAATGGAGGACCACACCGCTTGAAGCATAACGGCCGACCAGGGAAATAAACCTAATAGCAATACGGGAATGAAATAGTACCATAACACTCCTTCAGGATGTTCCGGACTAGTAAAACGGGTAACGTTATGAAACCCGATAAAAGTGTCGATAAAAGCTGCACCATGGATTTGATACATGACAACATACCAGGGCAAAGCGACGGCACCATAGATGAGAATGCCCGCAGGAATCTTCATAGCAGATAATTCATACCAGCGCCGGGTAACCAGCAGGTACAAAAAAATAATTGCTCCCGGAAAGAGAATGCCAACCGGCCCCTTTGTAACGGTAGCCAAACCGGCAAAAATATAAAATAAATAGTAACGCTTGTCAATAAAAGACAACAATGCAACAGTTAAACAAAAGTTGAGCGTAATGTCCGTAACTGCGGCTTTTCCCAAATAAAAAAACTCTATACTGGTTACTAAAACCAGAGCACTGCAAAAGCCTGCCTTTTCTCCGAAAAATCGCGCCCCCATCCAATAGACATACAACACGGTAATAAGACCTAACAAGGCAGACGGAAAGCGGGCCGCAAATTCATTAACACCGAATAGCTGATAGGTTCCCGCAACCAACCAATAATACATGGGTGGTTTATCATACCAAAATTCACCGTAAATTCGAGGAGATACCAAGTCAGCAAAGTGAATCATCTCTTTGGGTGTTTGTGCATAAACGGGTTCATCCGGATCTAACAGCGGTATACTACCTAAGTTTAAAAATAAAATAACGACAGAAATTAGTGCGACTAATAAGAAAGAACCGCCGTTTACTTTCTGTAACATACAAACCTCCCGAATTCGATGGTAATAGATACGTTCTTAATTGCTACACCAGGGACAAATAGGTTCTTTCCAATCCCTCGTGAAGCTTCATTTTTGCATTCCAGTGAAGCTGGGTAAGCGCCTCAAAATTTGCTAGGGATGAACGATAAATATCGCCCTTTCTAACAGGGCCATAGGTTATTTCAACTGTTCTATTGGCAATGCGGCCTAAAATAGCAATCAGCTCATTAACACTGGTCTCGGACTGTGTGCCAATGTTATATATTCCGGCCGGACAAGCTGCCGTTATTGCCGCAATATTGGCAGCAGCTACATCACCAACATAGATGAAATCGCGTGTCTGCCCGCCATCGCCAAAAACTGCCAGTGGCTGATTGGCATGTATTTTACGGGTGAAAATACTAACTACACCACCTTCGCCGGCGTCGCCTTGGCGCTCACCATAAACATTAGCATACCTAAGAGCAGCATATTTGAGTCCGAATACTTGATAATAAAGAGGTAAATACTTTTCTATTACCAATTTACTTAATCCATAAAAAGAAGTTGGACAAGTTGATGCCTCTTCTTTTACCGGAACGGAGGTCACATCACCGTATACAGCAGCACTGGAGGCAAATACAATTTTTTTAACTCCCGTTAAACGGCATGCTTCCAAAAGATTAACAGTTCCCAAAACATTTACATCACAATCAAACATCGGCTCTTTTAGCGATTTGGGCACCATTGTCTGAGCCGCCTGGTGAATAACATAATCAAAGCGTCCTTCTTGAAACACTTCAAGCACTTGGGTACTGCGAATATCCAACGGAATAAAGTGAGCTTTACTGTTCAAATTATCTTTTAAACCTGTACTTAAGTTATCCACTACCGTAACCTCATACTGTTGATCAATCAGTTTATCCACAATATGAGAACCAATAAATCCTGCTCCACCTGTAACAAGAATCCTCATTCTTACACCCCTATTTCAATTGTTTAGCTAAAAAATCACGCCCAAAAACCTTGATTGTATAATAAAACCCAATTGAGAAAGGTAAATACTCCGCTAAAATACGCCAGGCTACCGCTAATATACCAACTGTTCCTGGCGGCAAATAATCGTTAAAAAGAAGAACAAAACCGCCTTCAGCGATTCCGGAGCCACCGGGAGTAGGCGCAAAATAAAGCAAAAGGTTTAAAAAAATCATTCTCCCCATAACTGTTGGCCAATCTACCGCTATGCCTAATCCTAAAAAGAGCATCGGCACAATTGCATAGAGTGCAAGTAAGCTCATGCCTGATTCCACAAAAACCTGCATAACACCGGTGGGTGTTGCTGACAATAAGCCAACAGCCGCCCGCACATCCCGGTATAAACGGAAAATCAATATTCTGCGGCCATGTCCATTTCTTATTCTCCTGGTAATAGTAAGCACTAGCGTCAGAGAAAGACGGGTACGCAAAAAGGCCATCCCGCCAAAACTTATTGCTAAAAGAACAATAGCCATGGCTGCCAGCAAATTAGGAGATAACCAGGGAATAAGCTCTGGGTCAAAATAAAAAACAATTGTCATACAGATAAGTAAAAACAAGATGGATAACAATGTCCTCACTAGTACCAGAACGCTTGCTTTACCTAGCGGAATACCGGCACGGCGAAGAAACATCACCTGAGCAACCGCTCCTCCTGCTGCACCAGGTGTTAGCAAGGCTAAAAAATAATTTCCAAAAATAACTTGCAGAGCTGTGCCAAAAGATATTCGCTCACCTGCTATCTGGGCAAGCTTGGCAAGACGGGTACCGTCAAAATACATACCGATTGCCAGTAATAATACTGCTAGGCCAATTGCCCATGGCTGAAAGGCATTCAAGTGCGTTAGAGTATGTATATCCACAGTAGTGTAGATAACCGCTCCGGAAATGACTGCTACTAATAGGAACAACAACAAAAAGCGCTGCTGATACTTAGTCATAGGCAAGATCTCCAAAGGAAATAAGTTTAATCCGTTCTTGTACCAATTGACTTGCCAATTGGGCACTAGTCACAGCAGCAAGTTCAGCTTGCCAGTTGTATTGCCATCCGTATGCATTAGTCATCACACTGTCATCAGCTCCAGGATGAATCATAATTTCACTGGTACCGTGGGGTAAGTGGCTAATGACATTGAGTAAATAAGGTTCGGTCATACTGCCGCCAGCCAGCATACCATAAAAATGATCAGTTGTTTTTAATCCCGCTTTTTTAATTCGCCTGCGCGCAATGCCGGCAAGCGTTGACAAGCCGCCCCGGCCAACAAACCGTCCTGCACTACTGGGAAAGCCTCCAAAAAACCATATTGGTTCTGCCGGAATACGAATAGCTTTAATCTGGAACCGCTTTGCTATGTCAATAACAATTTCAATAATTCCCGGAACAACATGCATATGTTGATGACTGTCCAAATGAGTTACCGCTATTCCCGTAGCAGCGACTTTGTCCACTTGGGCCTCCAATTCACGGCGAACGTCTGCCATGCGGATACGGCCAGCTAGCAACAAGCGCAGAAAGTGGGGATACACCAAAGGCAACCGGCCATCCTTATCCACTAATGAAGCAACGGTACCGGGCGAAGCTACCGGCTGCTCCCCGATGAGCGTTAAATGGACACCAACCCCCAGCCGGGGATTATCTGCCGCTAAGCTAATAGCCTGATCAAAAGCATTAGCACCGGCCATAATAGTTGTACTGCTTATACAGCCTCGACGGTGCCCGTCAATTATCCCTCTGTTAACAACCTCATGGATTCCAAAATCATCAGCATTAATAATAATTTGTTTCATCATAAATCCTCGCACCATAACCAGGCTTTTGCTCAATACCAACCATGCAATCAGCCTAAGAAACGGGTTATTAACAAATATTCAAATCTATGGTAACATGACCATTCTACTTATGGCAAATTTTTCACTCTTTCCTATAGAATAGCCAAATTTAGACATTTTACGACCAACAATGTAAGGGAGCCTTCTCTGAGGCTCCCTTACATTGCATTTATCCTAAATGATTCGTAAGCAAACGGCCTAACCGTTCCATTCCGGTATGAATTACCTCAGGCGTCGAATTGGAAAAATTCAACCGCATGGTATTATGACCTCTGTTATCTGCATAAAAGGGAGTCCCCGGTACAAAGGCAACTTTTTCCTTGATGGCTTCAGACAACAGCTTCGTAGCGTCCATATGTTCCGGCAATGTTGCCCAAATAAACATCCCTCCATCGGGAACTGTCCACGTAACCTCGGGCGGAAAGAATGCTTTCATTGCTTCTAACATACTATCTTTCTGCTCCCTATATTGAGCAACAATGGTTTCAATATGCTGGTCTATGTCATTGTCGGTGAAATAGCGGAAAACCGCCCGTTGCGTCAAGGAATTCGTCAACACATCACTTGATTGCTTAGCAGCTGCCATTTTCTCCACGAACTCCTCGGTGGCAGCCATCCAGCCAACACGCAAACCAGGAGATACAATTTTCGATATAGTTCCTGCATACAATACCCATTCGCCACCGGAAAAACTTTTGATAGGCGGTACAGGCATCCCGGTATAGCGCAGTTCACCGTAAGGATTATCTTCTATGACTGGAATCTGATAGCTAGCCCCCAATTGGGCCAGTTGCTTCCTTCTTTGAATGGACATGGTTGCTCCGGTTGGATTTTGAAAAGTAGGATTCACATAAATAAGCTTTGGCCGTTCGTGCTGCAATACTTTAGCCAACTCATCAACCTGCATGCCGTGAGCATCTACAGGAATAGGGAGCAATCTCGCCTGAGCTCCTCTGAATACTTGAATAGCCGCCAGATAAGTCGGATTTTCCACCGCAATTGCATCACCCGGATTTACCAGCAAGCGACAAGCTAAGTCTAAAACCTGCTGAGAGCCATTCGTAATAATGATATTGCCTGCTTTACAGCAGATACCTTGCTTTTGCAACCGTTCAGCAATCCAACTGCGCAGTGGATCATACCCTTCAGCAACACCGTATTGCAGCGCTGCCGGTCCCTCTTCTGTCAAGGTAGAATGAAAAGCTGCCGCTAGTTCCTTAATAGGAAATGACCTTGCTGAGGGAAGTCCACCAGCAAAAGAAATAATATCATTCCGTTGAATAATCTTTAGTACATCTTTCACGGCAGGATTGTCCATACCACTAACACCATTCGCCCATTGAATATTCATTATTTCCACCTCGATAAGCTCAATTTACAAATTTTTTTCTAGTGCGGTATCTCGCTTCCAGTGCTTTCTCATAGTGTTTAACAAAAGCAATTTCTTCATCAGTTAATTGATAGATACGAAAAACAAGTTGATCCACATAATCATCAAGCCCATGAAATTTGCTTAAAGCCTGCTTATCTCCCTTTCGTCCTTGTTCCAGGCAAAGCCGCATAGCTGTGCTGATCTGATTGGCCTGCTGATTAATATCCGGATGATAACAAACAGGTAGCTGTTCCAATGTCTCAATATCAGTCTGAGCCATCGCTCTTCCATATTCCATGCTGATTACATGGTAATAAAAAGATAGCAGCTGCGAGTTAAATAATAATAATAAATAATCCAAACTCACTTCGGTTCCGGTTAAGACAAAGCTATGAATATTATTTAGATGATACAATCCTTTTTCATCTATACAGGCCGTTAAGTTATAGCCTGTTTGGCGTACCAGCATTTTGCGGGAGGTGACAACCTCGGAACGCCAGCCGCCTTTATACAGCAACGTGGGCTCAATATGCAGCCAATGCCCGTCATACTGAAGGTCATAACGATTTACCTGACTTCCTGAAATTAATCCCTCATGCCACTTCTCTCCATGAGAGACTGAACTAATGACTGCCTCCTGCCTGGTAAGCGCTCTGATGCCAGTATGTCCTGTAGCATACTTTTTAAAAGCGCTGCCGGCCTGTTCTATTTTAGAAATCAATTTTTCTGCTGTCAAATCAAAAAATAAACGAAAACGCTGATGGGGCAATGTAGCAAAATAATCTTGCTCCATTTTATTTACGGGAACAGCGTGGGTGAGTTCTGCTTTATCCTGTACCCTGTATACCGCTAGCTGCTTTCCCGTGGGCAAAAGTGACGGACTTCGCTTACGAAAAATACAAATAGCCGTAAAACCGGTAGAAACCTTCTTGAAAACAGGGCCATCAATATGAGCAATTGCTTCTATTGCCGTATGTTGCATAATATAACTGCGAATTTTGGAATAGTATCGGCCAAGCAAGAAACTGTCGGGAACAATAAACCCTAAATATCCACCTTCTGTTAATCTGGCAATACCTTGTTCCATAAACAAGACATAGTAGCTTAGTTTATATTCTGCAGACCCTGGAAAAGCTTGCCTTAAATAATTGCGATATTCCTGTTCGAGATTGCCATTACCTCGCAGGCCAAAGGACAGATACGGCGGATTACCAATCACAAACTGATATTTTTGTGTCCAAAAAGTTCGATGATTTACATTGTCAGCCAACGAACCGTGATATTTTAAACTATCACAAACAATGACATTCGGTCTATCGTCCACCCGGCTTCCAGGGCGCTTTAAGAGCAGCCCTGCACTGGCAACATCAGCCGCCAGGCTATCTATGTCTGCACCCCATAAATTGTAGCGCAGTATATGGCGGTGCAGTCCGTCATCAGACCAATCCTGCTGGGGAAACAGCTGCAAGAGCTGCTCCCGGGAATCTTTGAATTTCATTACCAGTACATCATAAGCACGTAACAAAAAATTTCCGCAGCCACAGGCAGGGTCTACTATTCTTAGATAAGGATCAGTTAAAATATCCGCTTTATGCAGTGTTTGTTCCAGAATAAAATCAATGACCTCCGGCGGTGTATAATATATGCCCTGAGCCTTACGGCCAAAAGCCAATTGCTCATATATATCACCTATTATCACAGGCTGACGGCTTAAATCATCTACCAGATGATTTACTGCTTCCAGCATACCGGCAGGGATTATAATTGACGGAGAAACCGCCGGCAAATCAGCTTGTACCGCTTCAACCATATTGCCTGCTTCTAAAGCTCCGCTTACCATCTTCTCGGCATCTGTTTCATTGCGCAGCGCATATAAGCACAGTTTCAAAATTACTTCATCACTATTTTTATACCCTGCTTGCAATAACAGCTGCCGAATAGTCTGGCAACAGCTTTGAACCGGATTCTGTTTAGCCATCGCTTGTGCACCAACCTCGCCTGTCCTTTTCTATGCTTTAACGGTTTTAACAATGGTGTACTCTTTTTGCTGTTCTAAGTCAAGCAACTCACCGTCAATTGTCCGCACTACCGGGCGAGACCCAATAAACTGTCCGAGATAAATTACTTCCGCTTCCCGGCCATCGCACAATTGAACAATATTACCCAAGAAATAGTCACGGACATTATTTAAAAACATGGTGCATACTGTTGGATCCAGCTTGCCAAACATTTCCTGTACCAATAGTTCTACGACAGTAAAGGGAGTCATTTTCCGGTGGTATACCCGGTCGGAAGTCATAGCATCATAGGTATCAGCCACAGCAATAATCTTCGCAAAGGGATGAATCTTATCGCCTGCCGTTTTCAAGGGATACCCAGTACCATCCATTCGCTCATGATGTTGCAAAATCCCGGAAAGAACACCTAATGGAACATATTTATTTTTCTTAACCAGTTGATAGCCACGAGTGGTGTGCTGTTTCATAATTTCCATTTCATCAACAGATAACTTACCTGGCTTATTCAGAATTTCAACGGGAATTTGCATCTTCCCCACATCGTGAAGCAGTCCCGCCAGAATGAGTTCTTTTAGATTACTGCCGGTATAACCAAGCCATCTGCCTAATAAACCACTCGTAACGGCTACATTCATAGAATGATGAAAGGTATAATCATCCTGCCGGTGTACCATTTGCAAATGGTTAATAACTCCTACCGATCCGGCCAGGGGCTCAATAAATGAATCTACCAGCTCGCGCATTTGATTTACCGGTACATCGTCTAAAAAGCGTATATTCGTAAAAGCCTGTTTGATAACATCTACTGTCTGCGAATAGTCGGCAAAAAAGTTCTTCTGGGTTAGCGATTCCGGTGATTCCTGCCAAGGAGAGCCTTCATTGGAATTTTGTTTAATGAGCAAATAAGAAATTCCCCAGTAATCCAGACGTTCTATTAGGCTAGGCGTTAGTATTGTTCCTTCACCAAGTACAACTTGACCGTCATTAGTAAGAACCAATTGCCCTATTTCCATACCTGGCTTAACATTTTTCAGGCTATACCGTTTAATTTTGTTTGCCATACCCTCTCACCTCTAAGCCTTAACAACTAGATTTGGTTTTCACCATATCTGCTCAAATGTCTTAAAATGCACCTTGCCAACGGCATTCAATCTTTCTTTACCATAAAGCAGAATAAATTGCTCAATAACCTCGCCTACTCCCGACGACGCTCCTTTAGGAAATACCAATTCAAACTTTGTGCACAATTGCTGCATACCGGTAAGAAACCGGTCCCGTGCTAGCACTGAAGCTGCAGCTACAGCGATATTTCTTTCAGCACGGTGGGCCTGTACCAGCGTAATTTCCCGGCCTTTGGCAAAAAGCTGGGCTTGAATGTATCTCTCATTGGCAAATTGATCAGCAAGTGCATACCGGCACGGAGCCACGGCCAACAGATCTTCCAGTACCCGGGCATGTGCCCAGGCAAGTAAATGATTCAGGTTTTGCCCTTGATTGCTCAAACTTTGATACAGCTCATTATATCTTTCCGGCATAAGTTCCATTTCTACATAACGGTTCTTACACAGCTCCCGTATGTGGCCAGCTAAACTAGTGATTTTTACATCACTAATTTTTTTACTGTCTTTAATCCCCAATTCAGTTAACTGAATTGCGGTAGTTTCATCAACCATTACACCGGCAATAACTAGCGGGCCAAAAACATCCCCTTTACCTGATTCATCAGTACCAATCCACCGGTTATCAAAATCAGCAATATGCTCAAAGCAGGGGACTTGATTTGCGTCTGGCTTGCTTGGCTGGCGTGGAACACCTATTACTAACTCTTCCAGCTGCGCCTTGAGTGGTCCTGCTGAACCGCCAATAGTTATGGTGATTCCTTTTTTCCCACAATAGATATTAACAGCTACTTTGGCCGTACCGTTACTGACATTAAGCTGCTGTCCATAAGGAATGGTCTTTTCCCCTGTCACAGCAAGGTTGGCTGCGCTTAACTGTACTTTGATTGCCGCTACCCGGGCTGCTAAGAGACTCATGGCCTTGTAAAGCCCAATGCCAGTGCCAGTACTTCTTGCTGTACTTTCTTTAAAGGTATTTCTTGTTCTTCTGCAAGCTTGCGGCAATCCTCAAACTCGGGAGCCACATTGCAGATTTTATTCTGGTAGGAGCAAATTTTAACAGCAGCATCTCCCCAGGGAGTCATAACCCGCCCCATCACACGGTCTGCTGTAATCCGTTGTACCGGATAATGGCGGATGCCAATTGTTGAAGTCTCGGCAAATAAAATCGCAACAATGGCTTCAAACCGGTCAGCACTAGCCAGTATGGAGAGTGTAGTGGCAGGCCGGCTTTTTTTCATGATAATGGGCGTCATCCATACATCCCGTGCACCTTGGGCAAGCAATTTATCAACAACATACTCATACACTTGCGGGTTTAAATCATCAATATTGGCTTCGATTACCTGAATCTGCGCCTCCTGATTCTGCTGCAGCTCGCCAACGTGCATGCGTAGAACATTGGGGAAATCCAAATCCCAGCCCCCGGCACCATAACCAATGGTATGAGAAAGAAAGCCTGCCGGTATCGCTCCAAATTCGCTGCCGTAAGCAGCCAAAAAAGCAGCTCCTGTTGGCGTAACCAATTCTTTTTCGGTATTACCGTTGTAATAGGGTATATTATGTAATAATTCGGCAGTGGCAGGAGCCGGTACAGGCATAAGACCATGACTGCAGCGAACGAAGCCGCCTCCCGTTTGCAAGCGCGAGGCACAGACCTTGCTTATTCCTAAATAGTGCATACAGAAGGCTGCACCAACGATGTCAATAATAGAGTCTACGGCCCCTACTTCATGGAAGTGAATCTTGTCTACTGTCGTACCATGAACTTTTGCCTCTGCCTCTGCCAGGCGGATAAATACTTTTTTGCTATTATCCTTTACCGGCTGCTCTAATTCGGACTGATCAATAATGGCAATAATATCAGGCAAGTGCCTGTGGTGGTGATGGTGGTGGTGCGCTAATTCCACATCTGCATGGACGGCACTGATACCTTGCTTGACCACACGCTGCACTTTTAATTCATAGCCTGTTACATTCAATTTATCAAGTTCGCTTCGCAGCTTTTCTTCCGGAACTCCGGCATCTAAAAAAGCCCCAAGCAGCATGTTACCGCTAATTCCGGCAAAGCAATCCAAATATAACGCTTTCAGTTTAATCACCTCATATGATTAATAATACTAGCCAAACGGCCTGCGCCAAAGCCATTGTCAATATTGACCACCGCTACACCGGCAGCACAGCTGTTTAACATGGTCAATAGTGCAGCTAAACCACCAAAATTAGCTCCATAGCCAACACTGGTCGGAACTGCAATAACCGGCTTAGCTGCCATTCCTCCGACTACACTGGCAAGTGCACCTTCCATGCCTGCCACAACCACAATTACATTGGCCTGTTCAATCACTTCCCGTTGTGCCAGTAAGCGATGAATTCCTGCTACTCCTACGTCATACACACGTTTAACGGTATTCCCCATGATTTCAGCTGTAAGAGCGGCCTCTTCGGCTATTGGCATATCACTGGTTCCGGCTGTCATGACTAAAATAAACCGTGAATCTTCAATTACCGTTGGCTCTCTCTCAATAAAAATTAATCGGGCCAGTTCATGATAACGGGCATCCGGTACTCTAGCCTTCACTGCTTCATACATGCTTAGGGAAGCACGAGTACCCAAAACATTTGGATTGCGGTCAGCCAAATGTTCAATAATTGACGCTACTTGTTCAATGGTCTTGCCTTCACAGTAAACAACTTCCGGAAAGCCCTGACGCATAGCGCGATGATGGTCAATTTTTACATATTCCAAATCTTCAAAAGGCATAATGCGCAATTGTTCCATTGCTTCTTCCAATGTAGCTTGTCCACTTTGGAAAGCCAGCAGCAGGTTGCGTACTTGATCATTCACTGGCAGCCACCTCATTACCAACTGTATTCACAGCATCAATATGCCGGTCCCAAAAGAGTTTCAACACCGTATTAAAATTATCCACTATCCGATAGAGTTGTTCCAATTTTATGTCTGGTTTATTCATCATAATCCTCCCTCAAAAAACAAAGACATAATTCCCACCGGAATATGCCTTCAGACACAACTCCTGTTTCATTACTACAGCTAACTAAATCATACTCTTACTATAGTTTTACTTAAAATGCAAAAATCCTGTTCATTTTCCGGTAAAGACAATTAATTTTGTAATTGTACCGGTCGGGAAACTATGATAAAGGTTTCTAAGCTCTCAATAATTTTTAGTTGGGTTTCTTCAAGCAGGCAAATGCCTTGTGTAAGTAGCATAATATGGGGATTTATACGAAATTTCGGTTCTTTAGCCGCTAACTCCAAATGACTGATTGCTAATTCTAATTGTTCAGCAGCAGCCAGAACTTCGCTATCCAATAATCGCTCCAATATAGCATAATGATAAAACTGGATAGAATTAATCGCCCGGCCATATCCTTCACTGCCTGCCTGATTTTGCATGAAGGTGGTAAAATGGGTCGTAAAATCTTGAAATTCAGCACTAGCGGCAATATTAAAATCAGAGCATATCTGATATATTAAACGAGCAACTTGGTTAATATAATTATTTTGCACTTGCATTAATGTTAGGATACTGTAAAAATCCTTATTGCTTTCCACCCCTTCACCTCCTCATACTCGATTACTTGTTATATTCTATTCACTATCTACCCGTTATGTTTACATCCGGGACAAGATAAAAAGAAAAAGAGCCGCTTAGGCTCTTTTTAGGCACAAAATTATTTCAGTACGTCCGGATTGACACAAGTCAGGGGCTTGCCGCCTTGTAAAACAGAAATAATATTCTCTGCAGCAATTTTAGCCATGGCATTACGCGTCTCGACGGTAGCATTACCAAGATGAGGACAGAGAATAACGTTATCCAGTTCTAAAAGCCCAGCGGTGACTTGAGGTTCAAACTCATATACATCAAGAGCGGCTCCGGCTATTGTTCCGGTTCTAAGGGCCTCGGCCAATGCAGCTTCATCAATTACCGGACCACGGGCGGCATTAATAATAAAAGCTGACTTTTTCATGCTTTCTAACTGCCCCCGGCCGATCATATGCCTGAGAGAGGGATTATAGCTAACATGAAAAGAAAGAAAATCAGACTGCTTAATTACGTCATCTAACGGCATATATTGCAGACCCAGTTCAGCTTCTATCTGCGGTGATTGGCGGGTCCGGCTGTAATAAACAATGGGCATATTAAAAGCTTTAGCCCGCTTCGCTACTGCCCTGCCGATATTTCCCATTCCCACTATACCAAGCGTCTTGCCGCTTACTTCGACGCCCAAATGGAATAAAGGTGCCCAGCCGGTAAACTTCCCCGACCGGGTAGTTTTATCGCCTTCCACAATGCGGCGGGCAATTGCAATGATTAGTCCTATCGTTAAATCGGCAGTGGCATTAGTCGAAACATCCGGAGTATTCGTAACGGGAATTCCCCGGATTGTAGCTTCATTACTATCAATATTGTTATAACCTGCACCAAAATTGGCAATCACTTTAAGCCCTGGATTGGAACTAATGACTTCCCTATCCACCGGATCGGATAGCAGCGACAGCAAGGCATCCTTTCCGGCCACTCCCTCGATAAGCTCCTCTTTCGTCAATAGCCGCAAATCATCATGCATCGTCACTTCAAAATGGCGTGACAACATTTCATAGGCAATGTCAGGAATCTTCCCTGATATAAATACTTTCTTTTTCAAATCCTTCATCCTTTCTGGCTGCCAAAGTTATCAATTAATGTTCACATTCGCTATCACTACTATGCCTAAAACACCGGTAAATAGCAAGAAGGAATAATGTTTCCTATACAGAAATAAATACTAAAATCTCTTAGGAGGTATTCTATGCTGACGATTACTCCACAAGCTGCTCAGTACATAAAAGAACGGAATAACACTATCTATTTGGAACTTCCGCCTGTTATTGACTGCTGCATGCATTTGCAGGAGGCTCCCATGATTAGCCTCGGCCATCCGCCTAAATCCGGCTGTCACGACAAACAGGAAATAGCAGGGGTAACCGTTTACCTTCCACACAATTTACCTTCTATTCCACTAACAATTATTGTAACTAGTTTTCTTGGATTTAAACGACTGGCTATCGAAGGCTGGAAACTAGCGTAGTAAAGGAGCTGTGCTGAACATTTGTTTCAGTACAGCTCCTTTTTTTGTTACTGTCTATATGGCTAAGGTAAGCGAAAGATCATACAAGGTCAAATCAATACCTCGCTTAGAAGAAAATGCAGTTTCATAGCTCACTGTTACCAGTTCGCCCTTGCTGGTACCCACCAGCCGGTTGGTTTCACCGGCCAAAATAGCATCAACAGCCAGTGCTCCCATACGGCTGCCCATAATATTATCCATAGCACTGGGAGCACCGCCACGCTGGATATACCCCAATACCGTAACATGGGGCTTATACATCGTCCGCTCGCCGATTTGAGCAGCAATGTCAAAGCCGTTGCCTGCGCCTTCGGCTACCATGATAATACTGTACAACTTTCCACGGGCATGACTTTGGTGCAGCCGTTGGCAAAGCTCGGCAATATCTGTCGGTTTCTCCGGCAGCATAATGGCTTCCGCACCGCAGGCCAGACCGGCCATAAGAGCAATATGTCCGGAGCTTCGTCCCATAACCTCAACAATAGCGACCCGTTCGTGTGAAGCTGCTGTGTCACGAATTTTATTAACTGCTTCCAACACTGTATTAAGTGCTGTGTCAAAACCAATTGAGTATTCCGTACCACACATATCATTATCAATAGTTGCCGGTAAAACCATAGTATTAATACCTGCTTGCGTTAGCTTCTGCGCTCCGGCCATCGAACCATCCCCGCCGATAACAATCAATGTATCAATATGGTGGTCAGTCAAATTACGTACGGCTTTGGAAAAACCGCCATTTGTCCGGAAGGCCTCACTGCGGGCCGTCTTTAACATTGTTCCTCCATACCCGATAATTCCCGCCACCGAGTGGAGAGACATAGGCATAAAATCACCATTGATTACGCCCTCATAACCTCTTTCTATACCAAATACATCTAAGCCATGATAAATACCTTTACGCACAACAGCGCGAATGGCTGCATTCATACCGGGGGCATCGCCACCACTGGTCAAAACGGCAATCCGTTTCATACCCTCACTCCTTACATACCAATAGTCTGTTGCTTATTCCGATTTTTAAAGTACGACTGAAGATGGTCAATTAAAAGATATACGAGGGGAATTACAATCAGTGTCAGAAAAGTAGATGTTACAAGACCGCCAATCAGCACTACCCCCATGGAAGAGCGCAGTTCAGCGCCGGCGCCAATTCCCAAGGCAATAGGGGCCATGCCGAAAATCATAGCCAACGTCGTCATGACGATCGGTCTGAGCCGCACAGTACCGGCTTCGATAAGCGCCTCCTTAAGCGGCATACCTTGTTCCCGCAGTTGATTCGTGTAATCAACAAGCAAAATAGCATTTTTGGTAACAATGCCCATCAGCATAATAACACCAATCAGCGACATGATGTTAATTGTTTTGCCTGCAACGAGCAGTCCGATAATCGCACCTATTAATGAAAAAGGCAGCGATAACATGATGGTAAAGGGGTGAATGAAGCTCTCAAATTCGGCTGCCAATACCATGTATATGAGGATAATGCCAAGAATAAGAGCCTTTACTATTTCTTTAAATGCATCTTGCATCGACTGAGCCTGCCCAACGAGCCTAAAAGAGTAACCTAATGGAAGATTGAGATTAGGCACAATTTCTCTTACCTTGGCAATTACCTCACCCGGTGATGTGCCAACGGTATTAGCATATACAATGACTTGGCGCTGCCGCCCTTCGCGGTCAATTTGGGTAGGTCCGGAGGACAGCTTGACTTCGGCAATGTCGCCAAGCCGGACGAAGGTACCGGCAGTAGTAGAAATCCTGAGATTTGCCACATCATGGATACTTAAGCGAAACTCCGGCCGTAACCGTACAGAAATATTATAATCATTATCACCAATATTATATTGGTTTGTGGTAGTCTTACCCAAGAAAGCCATTTGAATGACATCACCGGCTACCGAGGCATTAATACCAATATCTCCCATACGGGCGGGATCAAGACGGATTTGCACTTCCGGCTCCGACTGCTCGCTGGAAATATCCACATCGGTGGTCCCCGGGATTTGTTTAATGTTGTCGGCCAGTTCCTGGGCATAATGATTCAATAATTCCAGCTCTGCGCCGCGCAATGCGACCTGGACAGGACGGGAATCTCCCCTGCCCACACTTTGTGTATTTTGAACGGCTATCTTTACTTCTTTCACATTGCGAAACTTTAATCGTAAATCATCCATTATCTGCATCATCGACCGCTTCCGGTCGCTTGCGTCCACCAGCCGGATGCCAATCATGGTGCGATAGGTCTGCCGGTTAGTGCCGACAATCATAAATGCCGATTGTAATTCGGGCATAGCGAGCACTTCTTTCTCAAGAGGTGCCGAGTATTCTTTCATTTTATCCAGTGAAGTCCCTGCCGGAGCAATAGCAACAATATTAAATTCGCCTGAATCATAAGTTGGCTGGAACTCAACTCCCAGAAAGGGCACCAATGCCGCATTGATAAATAACGACAATACAGCTAGTGCGACTAACCTTTTGGGGCGCTCCAAAGACCAGCGCAGTACCTGACTATAGATTTCACGGAAAGCAATAAAACCTGTTTCCCATTTGTCAAGAATGCGTTGCAGCCATGTCAGCCAGGGAGAAACCTGCTTTTTTTGCCCATGATTGGTCAGCCAATAGGCGGACAGCATTGGCGTTAAAGTAAAGGCGCCAAAAAGGGAAAAAGCGACAGCAAAAGCAATCGTTAAGCCAAATTGTTTAAAATACTGACCAATAATCTCCCCCATATTGCCTACGGGCACAAAAACAGCCAGGATAGAAAAGGTCGTAGCCATAACAGCTAAGGCAATTTCGGTTGTTCCATCACGGGCAGCTTCAAAAGCCGATTTCCCATTCTCCAAATGGCGGTAAATGTTTTCAATAATAACAATAGCATCATCAATCAATATGCCTACTGCCAGGCTTAAGCCCATAAGCGACATCGTATTCAGAGTAAAATTCATTGCCTTGATTAAGAAAAAAGTCGCAATAACGGAGGTGGGAATAGCAATAGCACCGATTAACGTAGCCCGGCCATTCTGCAGGAACAAGTAAGTAATTGCTACGGCAAGCAGGCCGCCAAAAACGATAGACACCATGACATCTTCTACACTATTGCGAATGTATACCGATCCATCACGGACTGTCAGTACTTGAATATCAGGAGGCAGTACGCGTTGCTGCATCTCCTCCATGGCCTTTTTAACCCGTTCGGCAACATCAACAGTATTCGTGCCTGACTGCTTTTGTACAGACACCATGACACTGGGCGTGCCATTAGAGCGGGAATAGACCCGTTCTTCGGACCAACCATCTTCAACCGTAACAACATCGCTTAAGCGGACAAGGTGGTTATCCTTGTTCGCAACGATAATATTCTTAATATCCTGAACATCTTTGTACTTCCCGATTGTCCGGACGGTAAGCTCAACGCCCTTCTCATTTACGCGGCCGCCGGGAGTATTAATATTCTGACTGTCGACAATATCTAAAATTTGCTGGTATGTAATGTTATAAGCTTCTAATTTGCGCGGATCAATAAGTACTTGAATCTCCCGGTCAGAAGCGCCATAAACATCGACCTGTCCAACTCCGTCCAGACGTTGGAGCTCATCTTTCACAATGTCTACCGCCACTTTACGGATATCGCCGCGGCTACGGGTATCCGAGATCAGACTAAAATAGACAATCGGCTGAGAATTGGGGTCAAAACGCTGTACTACCGGCTCATCAACCTGATCAGGCAAACGTTTGCGGACACTGGCTACCTTTTCCCGCACTTCATTGGCAGCCAGCTTGGGATCTGTGCCAAACTCAAATTCAATGGTAGTCTGGGAGACACCTTCGCGGGACACTGACGACAGTGTCTTAATACCGGCCACAGAACTGACAGCATCTTCAATTGTTTTGGTTATTAAGCTTTCCATTTCCTCCGGGGAAGCACCGGTATAAGTTACCGACGCCGTAACAATAGGAAAATCCACATCCGGGTTTAAATCAATACCCAGAGTAGGATAAGCGCCCAGGCCGAATACAACCAGCAGCATGACCAGCATAGTGGTAAAAACCGGCCGCTTAATAAAGGTTTCAATATTCATTACTGGGCACCCGCCTTGGTACCTGACACAGTAATGGCAGCTCCGTCTTTCACTTTATTGTGACCGGCGACAACAATAGTATCTCCATCTTTTAAGCCTGCCAGTACCTCTGCATAGCCTTCACCAACATAGCCTAATTTCAGGACAGTTTGCTGAGCTATCCCTTGTGCATTCACTACAAATATTGTTTTTTGATCTTCTTTCATGACCAGCGCACTTTCCGGTACGGCAAGCACACCTTTATGAGCATGCACTGGAGTGGATACATTGGCAAATAAGCCCGGTTTAAGCTCGCCTTGGGGATTGGGAATGGTAATCTCTGCTGTAAAAGTTCGGGAAGGTGTAGCCGCTGCCGGAGATATACGGGTAATTACTCCGGGAAACTCTTTGTTTCCCAATGCATTGACAAGCACTTTCACGGATGAACCGACAATAACGTCCTGCAGTTGCGCTTCACCAATCATGGCTTTTGCCAGTAATGAACTGGTATCGGCAAGAGTTACAATCGGTGATCCACTCTTGGTATAATATCCGGACTGGACCAGCCGCTTAACAATAACACCGTCTCGCGGAGCGGTTATGTTTGCATTCTCCAGCCGGGCCGTCAATAAGGACATATTCCCCTCCGCAGAACGCAGCTGTCCAATCGCTAAATCCCGTTTAATACGCATAGTATCAAGTGTCTGCGCTGAAACAGCCCCCTGTTTGGCAAGAGCCTCATTACGGCGAAGATCAAGTTCAGCCTGCTCCAGTCCTGCTTGAGCAGTTAATAAGCTTCCTTCTGCTTGTACAACTTGCGCCGTAAGTTCATTTGTATCGAGTGTTGCAATGATCCCACCGGCTTTCACCGCATCGCCTTCCTCCAGCGCCAGCCGATCAATACGGCCATCTACTTTGGACGATATATCCGCACTCCAGACCGGCTCAAGATTCGCAGAAAATGTCAGGATCGGTATAATATCCCGGCGGGTTACAATAGCTGTTTCAACCGCTACTGCCCTTCCCTGTGTCGCCTTGCCTGCTCGTTCCTTATTGGCAGCCAAGTTAGTGTAAATTCGAAACCCGATAGTTGCTGCTAATACGACGGATACGACAATTGCTCCAATCACTACTTTTTTGTTCTTAATTGCCAATACGCTCATCCTCCAGATACAATACCATTATCCGGTAAGTATTCGACCGGCTAATTGACTATCCTGCCTGTCACAGAACTTTAACATTCGAAAAAATATAGCTCGTGCCAGGTCCTTTGACACATAATAAAACTAAAAATAAAAAAGACTCGGCTCTCTCTTAACCAAGTCCACTTAACATGCTCTTAACTTTTTCCTCGTAAATATCCGCTTTGGCGGAGAAATACGATAATTCTTTCTGCCACCTGATGAGGTGATAAAATGCTGGTATCAATAATGAAGTCTGCCGTTTGATAAATGCTGACGCGCTGCTCTAACAATGTAGCAACTTTTTCACGGGGATTCTCACAATCCAGCAAAGGACGGACTCCTTTACGCCTGCCTGTCCGTTCGACAATTGTGTCGATTGAGGCAGTCAGGGAGATGATAATACCATTGGCTTTCAGCTTGCGCAGATTATCGGGATCCAAGACCGATCCGCCACCTGTGGCAATAACGCTATACGTATAACGGGCAACCTTGGCAATAATCGCCTTTTCTTTTTGCCGAAAGGCGATCTCACCATGCAAACTAAAATACTCGGCTACCGTCATATTACATTCCAATTCAAACTTGCGGTCAATATCAACAAAGGGACGTCCCAGCCGGCTGGCTAACAGTCTGCCCGTACTGGTTTTCCCAGTGCCCATAAATCCAATTAAGACAATATTTTTCACTGCATCACCTCTGCAACTGCTGCTAATAGTTGTTATTTTTTAGCGCTAGGGGTAGCAACAGGTGCAAGTCCATAGGCATAAACCTGTACCGTTATCTTACCTTCAATGAGACCTGACTTAGCCTGAACAGCCATGGCTGCTGCAGAACTAAAACGCTGCGTTCCTTCCAGACGCTGCAGAAAATCCAGCATCTGAAAGTAATTTCCTTTGATTGTCATAGCAACAGGGATTTCACGATAACCATTTTTAGGAACAGCTTGATTGGGCACAATCTGTTCTAATTGCACGCCGCTACTATGGGAAATCTGTTCAACTTGCACTAAGAAGCCGCCAATATCAGGGTCATTTGGCAGGAGCTGATTGATCGGGAGCAGTATTTTGTCCAATTCAGCCAAGTGCTGTGCCCCATCAGGGTGGGCAAGCCCATAGTTTTCAATCACCCCTACCGCTTGCCGGGCTGCGGCTAAGTCAGTACGCAATGCTGCTATTTGCAATTGCTGTGGCGACCATATAGCTGCCATAAACAGAAAAACGGCTGCTAGATAAAAGGTGCAGAATACAAACACCTTATGTTTTGTCTGGAGTTTATCAAAAGAAATTTCCATGCTTATATCCCCTTGATTTTTACGGACAATTCAAAGCGAGTAGCCGGTAATGCACTGTCCCGCTCCGCTTTAATCAGCACCGGGTCGGCAAAAAGACTGTCTTGAGTAAGTTTTTCAATAAAATCAGCTAAATCAGGATAAGTAGCTGCCATTCCTTTCATGAGCAGCAGATTTTTATCACCTGCTGTCACTTCTGTTAACCAAACTTGCACCGGAGTCGCCATACCCAAATGAGAAAGCACGGCATGCCACGATTTACGTTCCTTGGTCAAGGTGGTAAGAATAGCACTTCTACTGGTAATAGCCTGCTGCTTCTGATTGGCAGCTAGCATTTTTTCCTGGGTAGGGCGTAATAATTCATAACGGTTGCGGGCTTGCTGCAGTTCTTGCTGCAGTGTTAGCTCCGTATAAAAGCCATAACCATAGACACCGGCAAATGCAAGCAATAATAAAAAAACGCTCGCCCCCATCATACGGGTAAGCGGAAAATTTGAGGTTCGTTCACTAGGCGGCAGCAGGTTAATTCTAATCATCGGCTTCCTCCTCTAAGCGCCAACCCAATGGCTGTGGCGAGTTGAGGAAAAAGGCGATTCAGATAGTCCTGATCTAATGCCGGAACCGATGACAAGGTGCGTAACGGCTGGTGCAGCAGTACTGGCATGTTCAATTGAGCAGCAATATGCTGGGCCAGATTGTCAAGCTTGGAGGCACCACCGGTCAAAAAGATTTTATCAATAACCGCATCGCGGTTTTGAATCTGGTAATATTCTACCGTACGGCGCACTTCACGCACTAATTCACCAACCACCAAATCCAACTGACGATGGAGGGCCGATGGTTCATCAGGCCAGCCAACCCTGTGGAGCAGTCCCTTTTGACGCTGTTTCAGGTTCTCTGCTTCCTGATAATCTAATTCGAGGTTACGCATAATCACTTCTGTAAATCGCCGGCCGCCAATCCCAATGGTACGGGTAACGGCAGGACTGCCTTGCTGGAAAACAGTTATCTGACTAATTTGGCCGCCTAAATCAATAACCATCGAATTAGTGGCTTCTTCCAGCGTACGATACAGAGCCAGTGGTTCTATGTCAACTGCCACCGGCCGCAGACCGATTGACTTTATGATACTGACCATAGGATTTACCACATCATGAGGTGCAGCAACCAGCAGTACTTTCATTTCCAATTCAGTCCTGGTTTTGCCGACAATAGCAAAGTCGTAGTAAAAGCTCTCCGGCTCATAAGGGACATACTTTTCCATATCCCACTTAATGGCTTCCCGCAATTCTTCTTCTGACATGACTGGAAGCAGCACCTCTCTGGCAAAAATTGTCCTGCCGCCAATCGCAAGTACTACATCCCGGGAAGAAACACCACTTGTGGATAATAATTGTCTCAGTAACCCACTCAACGCCTCGCCGTCCACAATGTGGCCATCGTCAATCAAGCCAGTGGGCATAGGAAGAATTCCGGTACTTACCAGTACCGGATGCTCTCCCTTATTCATTACTTCAGCCAGTTTTACGCTTTCCGTACCGATATCAATGCCCACTGTATTGCCCTGACGGCCAGTAAACAAACGCTGTAACCTTTTTATCATAAATAAATCACTCTTTGCTAGTTTCGCTATGATGAGGCTGGCTATTGACAATTTTAATAGCATTAGAAACGGCTGTAAGAATATCAATATTGAACTGTTGCTCCAACGCCTTAATGCGGGTATACGTTTGCCCTTTTTCCGAAACAACGTAGCGGGGTGGCAGAAAATTAAGCGCCAGTGCAGCTATATCATAACGGCACTTTTCACATTTGCAGATACCGGCATGGGCCTTCATGATCTCATCCAACTGCTGCCATACGAGACTTTCCATATAGTTCTTTACTTCCATGGCGAAATCCTCCTAAGCTTTATTTATTGATTTTTCCAGGATATGATTTGAAACCCACTTCCCCCTGAGACATGGTTTACCGTGCCATTCACAACCACTTTCCCCTTCGCAATAAGGCTTCCATTTAGCACTGTATCGCTATTGACTTGCGAATCATTGCTCCCAAGCGCAATTAAGTCCAGACTGGAGCTTTCATGCTGGTTAACTGCTATTGAGCCACCGGCAACAATAGTAAACTCTCCATCGAATTTAGCACCACTATTAATATTTAAATTTCCTTTAACGTAAATTGTCACTTTTCCACCGGCAGTATGATAGAGTGTGCCGCCTACATTGAAATCTCCGTTTACATAATAGATAATTCCCGTTAAAGTAACTGTTTCGTTACTATTAACATTAGGACCAATTTGAGGGTTACTGCTATAGTTAATTGAGCCAAAAATCGGCATCAAGTCCTGCGTATTGCTGTTTCGGTTACCAGTTATGGAACCACCGTTATTGATGGTAATGCTTCCTGTCGTAGTAGCATCGCCAATGATCTTCCCATTACTATTAACCGTAATACTTGAGCCCGAATATACTGCGCTGCTACCGGAAGCTTGCAGTACAACTGTTCTTTTAGCATTACTGCCTGTAATTGTACCAATAGAAGTAATTTGGCGTCTACTATTATCTTTAGGATAGTCGGGATTGATAATTGTCACTTGATAGATACCGGTTGTCGCCCCACTGTTTTTAGTTGAGGAAGCTGCCTTGTAAGAACCTTTATTCTCAATTTCCGTTATTATCTTTGTATCCTTCGTTTTCAGCCTGACAAGTGCCCATTGAGCACCGGCCTCGGCAAGATACTGCGCTGCTATTCCATCGCGGTAATAAGCAGCAATAGTCACCTCTGTTGAACTAAGGGTAACAAAAGCAGCGCCCACTATACACAGTACGGTCATTACAATAAGCGCTGTGACACTAACGCTGCCACGGCTTTCCGGTAGTAATCGGAACACGATTTCTTCACTATCCCCTGCTATTGTAAGTATCGGGAGATACTAAGTACTGCCGTATGAATCGTAATACTCTGTCCGGTAACGGTATCAGTGGCGGTAAGATAAATATACACCGCCCGGTCTCTGTCGTCTCCGCTTGGTGCACTAGGCCAGTCAAACAGCGCCTGAGCAACACCATAATTGCCATAGATAAGGACATTCGTTGAATCTTTTACATTTACCCCTGTTACAGGCTGAGGAGTACCATTGCTAAGAATGTTATATAGAATATGACTGGTGGTATCTAAACGATAACGGCTGCTGCGTCCGTGCGAATCGGTGAAAGCTATTTCGTTGTCACTGATTTTCGAAAAATTGCGGCCATATCTGAGATCCCTCACCATACTGTCAACAGCCACCCGGGCTGTCTGCTGCACTTCACTGCGGCTGTAGCCTCTCTGCCAGGAGTCAATGGAGCTTGCAAAGAGCGGAACAAGAGCAGACAAAAGAACTACGGTTAAGATGAGACTTACCATTACCTCTATTAAGGTAACTCCGGCTTGCCGGGAGATAGGTTGCGCCATGTTTTAACCTCGCAGTTCAACTGTAAGAACAGTTAAAGCTTAGAAAAAAACGAAGTTACTTCCAGGCTGTCACCTGTGCTATCACTCCAGGCTACAGTTACTCTCACCTGAATCAAATTAGCACTGTCTTCAGGACAGGCTTCAGCCCAGCTATGCAGGGTATAAGTTGTATGATTCAAGAGCAGAGTGTTATTTACCTCTGACTGCCAAGCTGCATCTAACTCTATTTCTCCCGTACCAGGGAGCGCTATATTTACCCAGTCAGTAGTACCTTTACGGCTTTTTAAAAATTCTAACTGTTTTTGGGCCAAACTTACGGCAACTGTATATTTCTCAGCATTTGCATTTGCCCTTGTCGATTGAATGAACATGCCCACAGCAGCAACCAAAGCAATGGTAATAATAACAGTAGTTATCACAACTTCTATTAATAAGAACCCTTGTTGCTTGCTCATGTCAGCCTGCTCCTTTACTCGATGCGCACCCGCCCGGTCTGCACTTGAATGATAATTTTTTTTATTCCTTTTCCATCAGTCCGTCTCAACACAATTGTACCACCTACAGTCGGTGGTCCGTCTATACTAAAGGTAAAAGGCGAAGGAAGTCCACTAATTTGAACGGTGGATGGGAACTGCCTTTTCGGTTGAACAGAATTACCGGACAATGCAGTATAGTAGCCCGTAGTATAAAAAGTTAATCTTGGAGTATGCAGCCCATCCGAATTAATTGTCATTTGCTGCAATAACCGTAAATCAGCTGCCAATTGCCGGGCAGCTATGTTCAAATCATAAGCTGCGATCCAATCGCCAATATGAGGAAAAACTAAAGCTGCGGCAATGGCAATAATGACTATGACAAGCACCAACTCGATTAGCATAAAACCGCGCTGCATATCGTTCAGTCCACCTCATAGGAAATTCACAATATACCACCTAAGAAGGTTATTACCATACAGCATCGCAATAAAAGCACCCACAGCCAAATAAGGACCAAAAGGAACGGCATCTTTACGGCTTTTAAGCTTAAGAGCTAATAAAATCACGCCGCCTATCCCTCCTATAATGAAGGATAAAAAGAGCGTCAGCACGATGTGCTGTACTCCCAGCCAGAGGCCAAGTACCGCCGCAAATTTAACATCCCCCATACCCATGCCGCCACGGCTGGCTAGGGCAATTGCGAGCAGTATGCCACCACCTACTAAAGCGGCAAGTAGCATCTGGAGAACTGAGACGTACCCGGTATAGAGGTTTATAGCTACACCAACTCCGGCTAGCCAGATGAGAACTTTGTCTAAGATGAGTTGGTGATCGTAGTCAATGAAAGAGATGACGATGAGGAAAGATGTAAGAATAAGAGTTTTTATTAATTCGTAAGATAAACCGACGATTACAAAGCACCACAAAAAGCTGAGTCCAGTAAGTAATTCGACAAAAGGATAGCGTGCAGACACTAACGATCGGCAGTATCTACAACGACCTTGTAAAAAAAAATAGCTAATAATTGGAATTAAGTCCCAAGACTTTAACTGCTTCTTACATTGGAAGCAGTGAGATGGTGGCATTATAATTGAAATTTTTACTGGCACCCGGTATATGCAAACATTAAGAAAACTACCGATACAAATCCCTAAAGCCAAAATAATTAATTCTAACAACCTCTTTTTCTCCCTCAACAATATAAAATGGAAACCAAGGCGGACATGCCGCCTTGGCAACTAATTTTACCAGCCTGGTGCAGTGAGACTTCCTGGTGAATACCACGTCCCTCCAGAACTGTTAGTTCCAGATAGATTATAGCCACCTGTTGCTGTTGCATACGCTAGGTCAGCAGTACCGGTAGCATCTTTCGGCCATGCTGCGAGATATTTAACAGTTCCGTCAACTAGAGCCGTTTTGGCATTTCCACTTCCTGTAGTGGGATAGGTATTCGCATTATTGGCATAGTACATTAGCAACGCACTGTCCACAGTCCGTAAATCAGCCTTCAGTGCAGCATCTTTGGCCGATTTTGTTGACTCAGCAAACCGAGGCACTGCAATAGCAGCCAATACTCCTATGATTGCAATTACTACCATAAGCTCAATAAGTGTAAAACCCTTTTGGCACTTCATTTTATTTCTCAAATTCATTAACATAATTTCACCTCCCCTCACCGCAAAATGAATATCTATTGTCTACCCACGACGCTTATCGCATCAAACATGGGCATTACAACCGAAATAACAATCAACCCAATTACCACTCCCATAAAACCGATCAACAACGGCTCCAGCATACTGCTTAAGCGTCCGACAATGTCATCGACATCATTTTCATAGAAGTCGGCTATTTTCTCGAGCATCTTATCCAGTTCGCCTGTTTCTTCGCCGATAGCCACCATCTGGATGACCATGGGGGTAAAAACGCTGCTGGCACCCAGCGGTGTTGCCAGGCCTAAGCCCTCGCGGATACTGGCTTGGGCAGAAGTAAGAGCGCGCGTCATGTTGCTGTTGGCAGTGGTTTTTTTCACTACGTCAATGGCGCTGATAATGGGGACGCCTCCTCGCACCAGCGTGCTGAGTGTGCGGCTAAAGCGGGCAATGGCAATTTTTCGCCATAACATGCCGAAGACAGGCAGCCGCAATATCAACTGGTCCAACAGCAGCTTTACGTCAGGCCGCCTTGCGATAAAACGAAAGCCAAAGGCTGCTAAGAGTAGCAAGGCTGCTAAAACAATGCCGTACTCCCGCAGGAAACCGCTGATCATGAGCAAGATACGGGTCGGCAAGGGCAATTCCACTTTCATATCTTCAAACAGCTTGGTGAAGGTAGGCAAGACAAAGGTCAGGATAAAGGTGACTGACAGAAAGGCCATACTAATCACCACTGCCGGATAGGTTAGGGCAGATTTCACCTTTTCATTGAGCTTATGCTCTTTTTCAAAGTGAGTGGCCAGACGGTTAAGGACAATATCCAGTACGCCACCCAGTTCGCCCGCTTCTACCATACTGACCATCAGTGTAGGAAAAATTCTGTCATGCTCACTCATGGCATGAGAAAGGGTCTCTCCTTCTTGTACCTTTTTATATACATCCTGCAACGCCTTTTTCAGTTTGGGATTATAAGTCTGCTCGATCAATACATTCAGGCAGGCAATCATCGACATGCCGGCATCAATCATGGTGGCAAACTGACGGCAGAACACAGATAAATCTTTAATACCGACGTGAGTAAGGCTTTGCAAGAGATCCTGCAGTGCTGACTGCTGGCGCTGTTCCTTAATCTGCGTTACAAAATAGCCTTTGTCACGGATATAGGCAGCAACGGCAGCTTCATGTTCAGCCAGAATGGTACCGGCCAGTACTTGCCCTGTCCGGTCTTTGGCCTTATAGGTAAAGGTCTTGGCCACCTGTTCATCTCCTAACTAGCTGCTGACTGATTTTGACATTTTTACTGGAATTATCCGTTGGCCAGACGAATGAAGGTCTCCTGGTCGGTCGCCCGGGATAAGGCTTCTTCATAGGTAATGACCCCGCGGCGATAGAGATCACGCAAGGACATATCCATGGCTTGCATGCCTGCTTTGGCCCCTGTCTGGACAGCGGATATGATCTGGTGGCTTTTGCCTTCGCGGATGAGGTTGCGAATTGCTGGCGTAGCAATCAGTATTTCCATAGCCGCTGCCCGGCCGCTGCCGTCACTGCGCGGCAGCAGTTGCTGAGCGACAATGCCCTGCAGCGTCAATGACAGCTGGATGCGGATTTGCTGTTGCTGGTAAGGCGGAAAAACATCAATAATACGGTCAATGGTCTGAGCTGCATCGCCCGTATGGAGCGTTGCAAAGACCAGATGTCCCGTTTCAGCTGCTGTGATAGCAATACCAATTGTTTCAGCATCACGCATTTCGCCTACCAGAATAACGTCAGGATCTTCCCTGAGCGCCGCCCGCAGGGCATTGCCGAAGGATTTGGTATCGGCATTGATTTCCCGTTGGTTAACAATGCTGCAGTTATGTTTATGTAAATATTCAATGGGATCTTCCAGCGTAATAATGTGGCAGTTCCGTTCCATATTAATGAGGTTCAGCATGGCAGCCAGGGTTGTCGATTTGCCGCTGCCTGTAGGCCCGGTAACAAGCACAAGACCGCGTGGTTTGCGGGCTAAGGTTTTTACTGCATCCGGGTGTCCCAGTTGCTCCAGGGTAGGAACTTTTTCCGTAACAACCCGGATAACCAGCGCAGTGGCTCCCCGTTGGCGGAAAGCATTGACGCGAAACCGGCTCAGTCCTTGTATGGCATAAGAAAAATCAATTTCGCCTTGCTCATGAAATTTGTGCCGCTGTTCATCATTGGTAATGGCGGCCAATAACTTATCCGTATCGGCGGGCATTAGTACCGGATAAGCCATATGAGTCAAACTGCCGCTTAACCGCAAAACCGGCGGCACACCTACTGTTACATGCAGGTCTGAAGCCTCCCGGGCAACCGCTTCCCGCAACAAATCATCCATAACCATGGTAGTAGCACTCCTCTTGTCTATAATCCCGAATAAGCTACCCGCATTACTTCATCTATCGTAGTAAGACCTTCTAAGGCTTTACTAATACCATCTTCCCGCATGGTGCACATCCCTTCAGCTCTGGCTAAAGCAGCCACTTCATCACTGGAGGCCCGTTTATTGATTAATTCACGGATGGCTGCTGTTACAGGCATAACTTCGTGAATAGACATTCTCCCCCGGTAGCCTGTATAGCCGCAACGCGAGCAGCCCGCTCCCCTAAACAGCCGCACCGCTGCTGCCGGCTCCAGTCCCAGGAATAACCGTTCCCGCGAATCAGGCTCGGGAGTATAAAATTGCTTGCAGTCAGGACAAACCAACCGTACCAAGCGCTGTGCCACCACTCCCAAAACAGAAGAGGCCACCAGAAAGGGCTCAATACCCATATCAATCAGACGGGTTACGGCGCCAGGCGCATCATTAGTGTGAAGGGTGCTAAAAACCAGGTGCCCCGTAAGTGCTGCCCGGATGGCAATATCTGCTGTCTCGGCGTCGCGAATTTCGCCAACCATAACGATATTAGGATCTTGCCGCAGAATAGAGCGCAGACCATTGGCAAAGGTAAGTCCTGCCTTATGATTGACCTGAACCTGATTGATGCCATCTAAACGGTATTCAACAGGATCTTCTACCGTAATGATGTTTGTATCTAATGAGTTTACTTCCATCAGTGTCGAATACAACGTAGTTGTCTTACCTGAACCGGTTGGGCCGGTAACCAGCACCATACCGTAAGAATGAGAAAAGAGCTGACGATACCGGGTAAAGTTGTCGGAACTAAAACCTAAGCCCTTGATATCAAGAATGACGGTTTTTTTATCAAGAATACGCATAACCACTTTTTCACCCAAAATGGTTGGCAAAGTGGAAATACGCAAATCAATTTCACGGCCCTGTTCGTGTACCTTGATGCGGCCATCCTGGGGCAGTCTTTTTTCAGCAATATCCATTTCGCTCATGATTTTGATACGGGAAATAATGGCGGCATGGGTATGTTTGGGGAAGTTGACCACTTCTCTGAGTACGCCATCAACGCGGAAGCGGGCGCGAACATTGCGCTCCTGCGGTTCAACATGAATATCACTGGCCCGTTCCTTAATGGCCTGGGTAATCAGTGAATTAACAATGCTAATAACCGGTGCATCATCGGCTGTCTGAACTTCCAATGCGCTAATGCCGTCTTCCGGCCGCAAACGGTTAACTGCCTTTTCAACCAGTTCTTTCACTCCATAGGTTTGATCGATGGCCCGCATTATCTCCCGTTCGGCAGCAATGACCGGCTGTACTTCACAACCGGTAATCATGCGCACATCATCCATGGCAAAGAAGTTAGTCGGATCGACCATGGCAAGAGTTATTTCCTTGCCTTGTTTCTTAATGGGAATCACTTGGTACCGTTCTGCCAGCGCCACGGGAATTGTGGCAGCAACTTCCCGGTTAATCGCCAGGTTTGCTAAGTCCACATGGGGAACACCGAGCTGAAATTCAAGTACCTCAATCATACTTTCTTCCGTTATATACCCCAGGTGACTAAGCACCCGTCCCAAGCGTTCGCCTGTTTTTTTCTGCACACTAAGTGCTTTTTCCAATTGTTCCGGAGTCAGTAAACCTGCTTCTATCAGCAAATCACCTAACCGTTTGCGCGTTTTTATCATCATAACCACCTTACAGGCAAATAAAAAAAGCAACCAACCAACATGCGTAATACACAGGTTTGGTCGGTTGCACTACTTGCTCTATCCCGACTAAGTGCCCACGTAACGCCAAGGATATCATCGCCCCAGTTATGTAATTAATACATTGATGTGATATATTCGCATTAACAAAAAAAAAATCCTGCTGCAAGCAGGAACTATACAAAAAATTAACAAAATTTTAACCATTATGCCTTTAGCTGATCTAATAAACTTGCAGCCATAACTTCATAAGGTGCCCGGCGTTTTGTCCATAACTGAAATGCTAATGCTCCCTGCCCGGCTAACATGCCTTCCCCCGTTACAATCTGATGTCCCTTCGCTTGTGCCTGCTGCAAAAAACGGGTAATGAGGGGATTGTAAATCAAATCACAAACAACTGCCTTGGAACAAAGAACAGACCAGTTAACAGGCGGCATCAGGTCAAACTCCGGACTCATTCCCAACGGAGTGGCATTAATCAAAATATCACATTCTGTCAGTCGGCAGCTTAGTCTGTCATGCTGCCAGTCTATACCGCTGACGGCTGCCCCCGAATAGTTACCGGCTAAATCACGCGCCTTGCCCCCAGAGCGGGCAGCAATAGTTACCAAAGCAGCTCTGGCAGACAGCAAAGCATCAACTACTGCGCGGGCAGCTCCTCCAGCCCCTAACAATACTACCTTGCTGTCATTCACCCTTACCCCTTGCTCAACTAAGGACTGGATGAAGCCCTGACCATCCGTATTGTAACCAACGAGCCGCCCCTGATTGTTGACAATGGTATTGACTGCGCCAATCTTACGGGCACCCTCATCGATATCATCCAAATATTGCATAACTGTTACTTTATGAGGAATGGTAACATTGGCACCGGCCAGTCCCAACGCGCGAATAGCTGCCACCGCCTGAGCCAAATTCTCCGGAGAAACCGGGAAGGGAACATAAGTATAGTCCAATCCTGCATTCGCAAAGGCGGCATTGTGCATCGCCGGTGACATGGAATGCTCCACCGGCCACCCCAGCAGCCCTACCACCCTTGTTGCACCGCTGACACTCACCGGTACAACTCCGGCCGGCGGTCTTGCCATACTGACATCCCCTTCCGCACCTGTTCCACCACACTTACATCAACTTCAGCATAGACAATACTTTCACTGTCCGTGCCTTCAGCAATAATATCGCCATTAGGTGAAACCACCATGGAGTGACCGTAAAAAACATTTTCCCTGTGCTGACCGACACAATTTACTGCACATATGTAAATTTGATTCTCAATGGCTCTGGCCTGGAGTAATGTACGCCAATGACTCCCTCTGGCAGCAGGCCATTCAGCAGGCACAAAAATAATGGTTGCACCATCTAGTGTAGTAGAACGAAATAACTCGGGGAAGCGCAAATCATAACAAATCGTCAATCCTGCAGTAGTATGCTGCAGCGGAAAAGTACAACGCTTGCTGCCGGGAGCAAAAAAACGCTCCTCACCCATTAAATTGAAGAGATGAATTTTTTGATAGTCCCCAATAATATCACCGACTGGATTAATAACAAATGCACCGTTATAGATCCGCCCATCCTGCAGGTAAGGCAGAGAACCGGTAATAATCGTTACTTGTGATTGTCTGGCAATTGCCTGCAAAGCAGTAAGGGTCGGTCCACTCTGGTCTTCTGCCCATTGCTTAACATCCTTTAGAGCATAACCAATAGTCCAAATCTCTGGCAAAACAAGTACGTCAGCCTTTTGGGCCGCTTCCTCAGCCATAGCCAAACCATGAGCGCGATTGCCAGTACCGTCACCGGCAACTACCTGCATTTGAATAAGGGCAATTTTCATTTCATCAATCCCTTTTCTTTTAGAATACGAATAACAATATTCTCAAGTTTCCGGTGTACCCGGGTGCCAATAAATTCATGCGTAGTTAAGGGTTTCACCCAAATGGTATACATACCCATCCGGTTGCCGCCTAGGACATCGGTAAATAGCTGATCTCCGATAACGGCGGCATCGGCAGCCTGCAGTCCCATAGCCGCCAGCGCCTGGTGAAAGCCCCGTTTAGCCGGTTTATAGGCACGGGAAACAAAGGGTAAATTAAAACGATCAGCAATTAGCTTGACTCGGTTATTCCAATTATTCGAGACAATTGCCACTTTAAAATCCTGCACAACCAAATCATGGAGCCAACTCGTTATTTTCGGGCACATATCGGCGCTGTCCCACGGAATAATGGTATTATCCAGATCAAAAATGATACCCTTGATGCCTTGCTGACGCAGCTCTTCAAGATCAATATCAAATAAAGAGGTCACACATAGGCGGGGATTAAACAACGTGTACAAGAGCAGACACCTCCAGGTAATCCTTGGAGAAAATTATAGCATGAAGTACAGAAAAACACAAAAAGACTGCCAGTGTTGGCAGTCTTTAGGCACAAGACGCTTTAGCTATTTACTCCAACTACCAATAGCAACCCCCGGACTAGCACCAGAACCACCAGAGCTACCTCCAGTAACAAGACTAATAGCAGTAGTATTATGCAATATCGTCGGTGAACCGCTTATACTTAACGATCCGTTCGTATACATGCCTCCGATAGTCGGGCTACCACTGATTTTTGTTTGGCCTGACGCTGAAATAAATAAGGTATTGGGTGCATATACGTTGTTGTTTATATCAAATGGTCCTGTCGTCGTTACTTGCGATGCGGCTCCACCAATTACAACATCATTAGTAAATGTGGACCCACTTGCGTAAATATAAGCAATAGCATTTGAATAAGCACTACTCTTATTTACAGAACTGCTATTTGCAAAATTAACATTGCTTTGTGCCTGCATAGTCACAGTCCCGCCATTTACATAGCAACTCTGGCTAAGCGATATGGATTTTTGCAACGAGTACATCTTTAATTCCCCGCTAGTTGCAGCTTGAATATAATTGTTGTTGTCGGTCAAATTTATGTCTTGGTTTGCAATTATAGTTACATTGCCGTTATCACTCTTTATATATGATCCCCCCGACAAGCTGAGGCTACCGGATATGTAGATATCAATATTGCCTGTGGCTTGTATGAAACTACCGTTACTTAAGTTTGCGCTTCCATTTATATATAGCTTTAGATTTCCGTTATTCGTAGTAATTGTTCCATTAGAATAAGAACCTTTCTTTGTTAAATGTAAACCATTCGTAACATTTATTGTAGTATCTGAGGCTGATGCGATTAAATTACCGCCAAAATCCGAAAGAGCAGTACTGTAATAGACTGATTGATTTATAGTGCCGGTTCCAGTAACTGTAGCGGCACCATTCGGTATTGAGGTAGGTATTGCAGGCATAGTAGGCATAGCAGGTATTATAACAGGCAAGCTTCCAATATCAGGATCAATAACATACATAGAGTTAGTTAACCAATCATGCCACCCTGTGGGGATACTCTTGACATAAAGTTTTCCATTAAGAAAGTTATATCCACTTTCTATTTTCACATTACTGCCACCAGCTAATCCCATATCACCTTGTATATTGGGTCCATTACCGCCCCAAATGTAAGTGTCATTCTGCGAATATAAGGCATATTTACTAAAAATGCTTTCAGTAGTTGCAGCAGTTACAGTAACTACCACAGCAACTGTTCTTGTTGTACTATTTACGCGTCCCGTTGATGTTATAGTGTATGTTCCACTCACAGCAGGAGCAGCAGGAACAATCTGTGCACCATTCAACACAGTTCTCACGTGATACTGCTTACTTCCGTCATTAGCTAAATTTATCCAGTTTTCAGCACCTACAGTTTGATCAAGCCAACCCCAAACTTGCGTAGCTTGATGAAACATACTAATCGCCCGCTTTGCCCCTGCCTCAGCTGCGAATTGTGCTTCTATGGCATCGCTGTTCATCTTAGAAAACCGCAGATCGCCATTAACGAGTGTACTAGCTGCTCCGGCCAAAATAGTTAAAAACAGCATTGTTACAATGGCCATTATTGCCGCAGAGCCTTTTTGATTTTTAAACATAAATGCACCTCATATGGCTAGGTTTGTCGCAAAGACAACAGTATCAATAACAAAGTTGCCGGAAGAATTATTGTCAGGGCTGCGCAATGTAGCAGTTACTCTAATAATGCGTAGATTACTAGCATCCTCTCTTACAAAAGAAATTGAATTTATTATATTCGCCGTAACGGCTGTTGTATTTTTCATTAACCGGCCATTCTCTATTCTTATGGTGGAACTATCCACCGTTACTCCATCATCCCTAAGTGTTGTATACGTTACAGTGCCTTCATTCTCTATAGCCACCGTTCTGGCAAGTCTTAAGTCATCAAGTACCGCATTTATTGCAGCACGTGCCTGCTGTGCCTCATATACTCTTTTTTGGCTATATTGATACGACTTTATTGAAGTGCTCATTATGCTCAAAACTCCCGCCATAATGATCGTCATGATAGCCATACCGATTGCGAGCTCAATAAGTGTAAATCCTTTTTGATTATTTAATAACTTTGTCATTATCTTGCTCCATAATAATAGTACGTTATAATTTGCAATTGTCGCGCTCCTGTCGGCTCGTTCCAACTAACTGTGGCCCTTACAGGAATTGTATCAGCATGCAAATCAGCCGGAACTTCTGCTGGAGGAACAACAGCTGTTGCGACAGTAAAGACGGTACCATGATTTGCCTCGGCTGCCAAAGTCTTAGAGGTTGTCCAAACTGGGCTATTACGGTCCTGTTGTAGACCATCGTTAACTTTTAGCATAGATAATTGTTCATTGGCAATATAAGCGGCCTTAGTGAGGTTGTCTGTTGCCAAGGTGCCCTTTGTTGTTTGTATAAAAACAGCCCCAAGGGCGAGTAAAGCTATAGTTAACACAACCATGCCAATCAAAGAATCAATTAAAATAAAGCCCTGTTGGTTATTCCGCATTATAATCTTTTCCTTCTTTCATTTTTCTATTGTAAGGTAAGGGCTTTGTTTATAGCTTCATTTCTGCATCTAAGAATAAACTCCTTCTGAGAGCATGATATAATCAAAAGCATGGACAGATCTTCCAATGTAATAAAGTGCTAAATGCGAACTGCAGAAAATACAAAAAGACTGTCATTTGACAGTCTTCCACAGTCCCCTTTTAATTTTATGTACTACCCTGGGAATATTAATATTGGCAATCCTTAGGTGCAAGGCTCTTGCCTAACTTACTGATTGCTCTCTTTTCGATTCTTGACACGTACGATCTCGATATCCCGAGCATGCGGGCAATATCGCGCTGTGTTTTTCGGCTGCCGTCAGGCATGCCGAAACGCATTTCCAGCACCCACCGTTCACGGCCACTAAGCCGGTGTATCTCTTTGGTCAAACGTTCCTGTTCGCACTGATTTTCCACTGCTTCGGCCACTACGTCAGGAGCAGTACCGAGTACATCAATCAATGTAATTTCATTGCCCTCTTTGTCAACTCCGATCGGGTCATACAGACTGACTTCCGACCGGGTACGCCGGGTACTGCGCAAATGCATCAGAATTTCATTTTCAATGCAGCGGGCCGCATAGGTGGCAAGGCGAATCTTTTTCGTTTGATCAAAGGTGTTTATGGCTTTGATTAACCCAATAGTACCTATAGAGATTAGATCATCAACGTCTTCACCGGTATTATCGAACTTCTTGACAATATGAGCCACGAGTCGCAGGTTGCGTTCAATGAGCACATTGCGTGCCTTCTCTTCACCATTTTTCAACCTTTCCAGGTGCTGCTGCTCTTCTTTTTCCGACAGAGGTAAAGGAAAAGTGTTGTTGGTGATATACGAGACCAGTAATGCAACACCTTTGATAATAGAAGTTGCCAAAACAGCAAAAAATGACACCAAGCTGTTCACCTCCAGTGAGTCTGTGCTTCATTGTATGGAGGGGATTAGCTGTTCGTGCCTGTCACTAGTAATAAAGTTGAGTGGATTTTCCTGGAAAGTTTCTGTTATAATTTCCACAGGACGGTGATTGTATGGATCAATATATCGGTGACATGGGTGTTATTTTTGCTGCGGTATTAGTAACTCTTTATGTGCTTTGGGATCGGTTGTTTCAAGAATAGTCAGCGAATAGCCGTTACCGGCTGACTGACTGTGTTAAGCGCACCTTGCAGGGCACTGCCAATTACCTTGCTTAATTTCATTACGGTGGCTAAAGGAGTGCTTTGCAAATCAAGGTAGCCAATTTTCCCCCCTGCATTCACTACTCCAATAATAGAAATATGACCGACACAGGGCAGGCGGTTACCTACGGCAATGCCTGCCTCCAGTCCGCCCTCCCACACTTCGATATTACCAATTTCATTTGTTTTACCAAGGCAGGCATCTACAGCAATAATTAAGGGATGATGATATTGGCGGGTAATCATATGAATGGTTTCTACCAAGTTACCGGCATGGATAGGATGATCCAAACTTCCATAGACAAGGCAATCGGTATTTTCAAGTAAATGAGATCCGATGAGCGGGCCCAGAGCATCTCCGGTGTAACGGTCAGAGCCGATACACAGCACCACCAGAGGACGTATCCGGTATCCTTCCTGACTCTCGAGCAGCGTCAAGAGATAATTTTGCACCTTATCGCAAGCACTAGTATCATAGAGGTTAGTTGTCAGTTTATTGCCTGTTATTTTCCCCATTATACCTCTCCTCTGCAATGGTCTTACTAAATCTATGCAAACAGGAGAATAAATATTTGCATAAATAGCAACATCAAAGAGATATAACCATTTGTTTATACCCCAACTGTGATCTGCTATAGAGTTGCTGCCTATTGTCTGCCTTTTAACGAAAAAAGCATGTTATAATTTAACTAAAATGATCGATGGAGGCCTCCACTAACATGCAGCTCGGACAATTTGATTTATTTTGCCAGGTCGCCAGGGTAAAAAGTTTTTCTAAAGCAGCAAAGTTACTTCATATATCCCAGCCGGCCATTAGTGCCCAAATTCACTCTATGGAAGAGTTTTATCACATTAAACTGTTTGAACGTACTCCCCATGGTGTTACACTTACTCCCGGCGGGGCAATTCTCTTTGAGTCAGCAAAAAAAATACTAGAGCTTCACGAAGAACTTGAACGTACCTTATCGGGCTTTACGGAAGAAAAGAATCAAAAACTAATCATCGGCGCCACATCTACCGTTGGCAGCCATGCTCTGGCTTGCGGGATCTGGACTTTTAAAGATAAGTACCCCGATTTGCAAGTTCATGTTGAGATCGGCAATCCCCAGGAAATCATCACTAAAGTTACTGAGAAATCCATTGACTTGGCTCTTTTCGAATGTCCTGTACAAGCAAATAAAGGTCTCACCCGCAAAGTGCTGTTTACTGACCAATTAATAGCGATTGTTCCCAATGCGGAATACTGGTCAGCTAAGACCAGTGTTTCCATCGAGGAGCTGATAAAAAATCATCTGCTTTTGCGGGAAACAGGCTCGGAACTGCATTGGATTTTAGATTACGCTTTACAACCGCTGGGCCTAACCTTTACCGATCTGAAGCCAAACACATCCATTAGCGATTCTAATGCCATCAAAGCGGCTGTTGAGCGGGGACATGGTGTATCAATAGGCCTGCGCCTTACCATAGAAAAAGAATTACGTCTTGGAACCATTTTGGCCTTACCGATAGAGGGTGCTAAACAAGTGATCGAATACAGCTTAGTCTATCGCGAATCTGATTTATCTGCTGTAGCCAAACGCTTTGTTCGTTTCCTGACTTCGCTGGGTGAACTCGATATGAGCTAAATTTCATATGCAAAATAAAGCAGTCTTCGCAATAATATACGAAGACTGCTTTATTTTTGTACTTCTACCTCGTTAGTTAATCAAGGGCAGTTCCTGGTACTCAGGCTGTTTTGTTGCTTCTGCAAGAGCCTTAATAACAAATTCGATATGCTCTTTTACATCAATGCCCATATCTTCAGCACTTGCGAGCAGCGTTTCCCGGTTTACAGCACGGGCGAAAGCTTTGTCTTTCATTTTTTTAACAACTGATTTTACTTCCAGATTATCCAGACTTTTATCCGGCCGTACTAAGGCACAGGCAATAACAAAACCGGTCATTTCGTCAACGGCAAGCAACGTTTTTTGCAGCATTGTCCGTTCCACTGGCCAGTCGCGGGCATGGGACTGGACATCGGTAATAAACTGACCATCATAACCATGAGTACCGAGTATTTCGCGGGCATGCTCAGGATGATCCTCCGGAAATTTTTCAAAATCAACATCATGAAGCAGCCCCACTGTCCCCCAATATTCTACATCACCATCGAATTTTGCAGCATATGCTCTCATGGCAATTTCCACTGCCAAACAATGTTTTAACAATACCTCACTGGTTACATGCTGACGCAGTACTTGCCACACATCTTTTCTGGTAACGTTGTTCATTTAGCACTCCCCTTTGGCTTTATTTCTGCCAGTTCAGCCACATTTGTACCGCAGCTGCCATGGCTTGCTCATCTTATTGGGCTTGCTGCACCATTTGGGCATACCGCCCGTCTTGTAAAACTAACTCTTCATGAGTACCGTATTCTACAATATGTCCGTCTGCCAGATAAACGACTTTATCAGACTGGGCAAGTGTTGACAGACGATGGGTAATCATAAAAGTTGTCCGTCCGGCGCTTACTTGGCGAATGGCATTCAGCACCAGTTTTTCCGAATGACTGTCCAGTGCTGCCGTAGGCTCGTCAAGTAATAGCAGCGGTGGATTGGATAGTATCGCCCGGGCAATTGCAATACGCTGCCTTTGTCCGCCTGACAATAAATTGCCCAGTTCTCCAACCGATGACAAATATTGCTGTGGTAATTCCATAATAAAATCATGGGCATTTGTCAGGCGAGCTGCTTGTTCTACTTCTTCCTGCGACGCCTCCGGTTTGCCATAACGAATGTTATCCAGAATAGTCATGTTAAAGAGAATGGGATCTTGTTGTATAAAGCCAAACTGTTTGCGTAAGTTTGCCGTTTTTAGTGATTTTATATCAACGCCATCCAAGTAAATAGCACCTTTATCAGGATCATAAAAGCGAAGTAACAGATTGGCAAAGGAAGATTTCCCTGCACCGCTGGGTCCGACGATCGCCACTACTTCACCGGGGTTTGCAGTAAGTGTTATATTGTTCAAGATTCCCGTTTCAGGAACATAACTAAAAGAAACATTACGGAAGTCAATTCTGCCGGTAACCTGAGTCAGCTCCTGCCAGCCTTCCGGCACCTGATGAGGATAACAGTCAAGCCTTGCGATACGCTGCCAGGCAACAACACCCATTTTAAGTTTAGTAGCGGCCTCACTGATTTTGCGCACCGGCGTTGGTAAATTAATGATATAAACGAGAAAAGCGAACATGCCGCCAATCGTTAAATCCCCGTTAATTACTTCCTTGCCACCATACCAAATAATAACGGTAAGTCCAATAGCGGCAAGGAACTCCACCAGCGGTATTAAAAAAGCACTTAGGCGCTGTACTTTTAATAAATCTCCTGCTGCTTGCTGAATATTGATTCTAAATTTCCGGTACTCATAATCTTCCCTGGTATAGCTTTGAACAACAGTAATAGAAGTAAGATATTCCTGTAAACTGGCAGTTACCCGCGATAACGCCTCTTCCACTAATTGGCCAAGGGAAGCAATTTTTTTATTGAAATAGCCAATAGAAGCGACAATAAAAGGTACTGTAGCAAAGGTGACTAAAGCCAATTCCCAATCAAAATAAATCATAAGCGTCATAATAGCAGTTAAATTCAAAGCTTCCACCAGCATATCAGGTACACCGAAGGAAAAGGCCTGCTGCAATAACCAGAGATCATTTGTAAACAATGAAATTGTTTCACAGGTAGAAGTATTTACAAAAAAAGCAAAATCCTGGTGCTGCAGTTTGGCAAACATTTCCTGCCTTAGCTTGGCAACCATTTGATTGCCCGCTTTGGCGATAGTATAGCCGTAGACGTAATAAAAAGCGCCGCGCACAAGATAAAGAGCTACAATACCTGCAATAATGAAATGCAGAGAAGCCAAATCACGTGTAACTAAGGCACCATCAATTAAATATTTAATTACAACAGGAGCAGCTAAGCCAGCCAAACTGGCAATGATAAAACAACCGACTGCAGCCGTCACCATGGGCCAATAAGGGCGAATAAAGCTGTTCCAATATAATGTAAGCATGACGGCCTCCGGTAAAAAAACTGAGTAGACAATAAAAAATGGGAAGGCCGGTTACGCCTTCCCTAATTTGCTATAACACCCGGCGGGCTCCGATATACCGGGCTCCCCAGTAACCGCTTTCCATGCGGTCAATTGCTATACCGCGACTGGAAGTAGCACTGATAAATTGCCCGTTGCCGAGATAAATTCCGCTATGCGAAGCACCCGGCGCATATGTAGAGAAGAAAACCAAATCCCCCGGCTGTAAGCGGTTATACGATACCGATTGTCCGACATTGAACTGTTCATCAGCTGCACGCGGCAGTTGTATTCCATTATTTGCAAATACAAAACGCGTAAACCCGGAACAATCAAATCCATTCGGCGTAGTACCGCCAAATACATACGGAACGCCTACATACCGATTAGCGGTCTGAAGAAGGCGTCTAACCGCGGTTGCCGAAGAGTCGCGGCTCACGGGGATATCGCGGCCCATAAGCAACCTGAATGTTTGAGCTCCGACTACTCCGTCGTCAGTCAAGCCATGATCTCTTTGAAAGGCTTGCACTGCAGTAGTCGTCTGTTCGCCAAAGTCACCATCGGCGCTCACTTGGTAGCCAAGCGAACTCAATTTAGACTGTATCATGGCGATGTCTTGTCCTTCATCGCCCTGCACAAAGGCAGAAGCTGAGGCAAGAGATGATGCTCCAAAGAGCATCAAAAAGCAAACCGTCGTCCTGAGAAACTTAAGCAACTGTCTGTGCTCCTCTCGACAGCCTCCGAGGTTAGCTGACGGGTTAGGGTTGTAGGCCCCCCACCTGCAAAAAGCAAGTTTCACCCCTATGGTTGGTTCCCCCGTACCTGAGCTGGATTCGGCTTTTCTCTGCTCGTCTTTATCCATTCGTCATCAAGTTGCAAATTCCTGCCACTTCAGACAATCTTTCTTACAGAAACTAGGAGGGGTTATCCGGTCTGTCTTTGCTGCCCTGCTGCCGCATGTCGGCGCGTAACCAATATAACGGCCGCTGCTTAACTTCTTCAAAGATACGGCCCACATATTCGCCAATAATTCCCAGACCGGCCAGTTGTAATCCGCCAAGCATCAAAATACTGGCTGTAATCGTTGCCCAGCCGGGAACAGCTTCCTCAGTAAAAATTTTAATATAAAGCACGTGGAGTGTGAGGATAAAGCTTCCCAGCGCACACAATACTCCAATGTAAAAAGCAATGCGCAAAGGCAGTTTAGAATACGCCGTGATACCATCCAAGGCAAAGTGCAGCATGCACTTCAGCGAGAATTTCGACGAACCTGCATAACGGGGAGGAGCAGTAAATTCAATGAATATCTGCCTGTAGCCGATAGCGCTGATCATTCCCCGGATAAAGCGGGCCCGTTCCCTGAAGCGGCGAAAACTTTCGACAACCTTCTTGTCAAGCAGTCTGAAATCCGAACCACCTTCATTGATACGCACGTTAGACACACTATTAATTAATTTATAGTATAAACGGGAAGTCAGACTTTTAAACAGCGAAACCCCTTCGGTACAGGTACGGATGGTTTGTACGACTTCGTTTCCTTCCTCCCACTTTTCGATTAATAAAGGCAGCATAGAAGGCGGATGCTGCATGTCACCATCCATCGTGACTACGGCATCACCGTCAGCATGATCCAGCCCGCAGGTAAGCGCTGTCTGGTGGCCGAAGTTGCGAGCCAGAATTAAAGCCCGCACCCGGCTATCGTGACTTGATAAACGGTCAAGAATCAAGGGAGTAGCATCCTTTGACCCATCATCCACAAAAATGACTTCAAAATCATAACTCAGCGGCTCCATGTACTTACAAACTTCTATATAAAAAGCATTAATATTTTCTTCTTCGTTAAAAACCGGTACTACAATTGAAATCAACACAAATTACAGCTCCCTTCATGCTTATCTATTATTGCACTACTCGACAATTGTTTCAATAAAAAATAAACATGACTATCTAGCTACTTTATTATATGGAGTTTTAAGCAACAAATGCCTACGATTAAAAACCGGCTGAAGTCCAAGCCTCTGCTCACACTCTAGCCGGTTTTACCGCAATTATTTCACAAGATCAGGACGCAATACCCGTGCTCCGTGAAGATAAACATGATGAATATCCTTTTGCGGTTTATCCGTATTCAATAAAATCAGGACACGGATGCACATTAAGGGACCAAAGTCGGTATCCATTTCCTGGGCCCCAAATAAAGGGACTTCCTCCCAGCCAATTTCCCGGGCAGCAGCAGCCGGAAAAGCAGCTGTGATATCGGGAGTGGCACTAAATATGGCAGCACCAATATCTTCGAGCTGTATCTTATTTTTTTCCACCAGTTTCGTTAACAATTCAGCTGTCTGTTCGACAATTGAGGTGCGATTATTGGCTTTAACTGTAGTGGCTCCCCGTATACCTCGCAGCAAAATAACACCTTCTCTTCTTTTGAATATGTTATTATTCGCTGCCAAATAAAAATAATCCTACCGATTTCTCATACTCTTAGGGTTTGTTGCACCGGCACGAACTGCAAACATGGCACTTCCACCAGCCGCAGACAGAGCAAACAGCATTTTTTTCATTCAATTCCACGTATTTTCCCTCTTGGTAATCTTTCCAGCAAAAAGCACTGCCCCGCCCTTTGTAGAGGGCAACAGCCTGTGCATCGACCCACAGCGGCTGGGCAAACACGGTAATCAACAGCTCATAATGTCCGGTCTCTTCATTGTAGCGGCATTTTTCAACAGGAAATTTCTCAACTAACTCTGCAAAAGTAATACAAACAAATAAATTTCGAATATTCATCACCTCTCACCTCCGTTAAAAGCTATGAGGGGTGGTAAATATTTATGAAAAAACCACCGCGCTGCGGTGGTTTGCTTACTAGCTTACAGTACTTACTTTAATCGGTTTTGCAATTTTTGCACTGCTTGCACAATATCTTCGGGCTGCGCGGCTGCCACTTGGGGGAAATGAGTAATTTCAATCGTTTCCAAAACGGGGTTGGCGGCATGGTCATAAAATACACCAAACCAAACGCCAATAATACCGCTTTCCAGCCATTCTGCCGGTTCATCGGTTTTCTCAAGCTTTATCCTAACACTGCCTTCGCCAAGGAAATCATGAATATCCAGCCGGTCTTGCTGGCTAAGAGCCATTTTATTGATAAACAAAGTATGTCCTTGACCGGTTTGATTCAACTGCTCAAGAGCACCGCAAATTTCTGCCAGCACAGCGCTGGCATGGGGCGACATGCCGCCCTGTTCCTCAGGCATTGCTTTTCACCTCTACTTGCCACTCGCCAAGCTGAGCAATTATTTTGGCTTCAATTGATTCCAGACGGGCTGCAATCAAAGGAGTTAAATCCAACCCAATATCTAATGATTCGGGCTGCACTCCCAAAACGACAATATCCTCAATCGGCTGCTCCAGCACTTCCAGCACAGCCAATACATCCTGGATTCCCAATTCATGCATGGATACTTTTTCTTTGAAATAGGCTTTTACCTGGTCGTTTTTAAATTCATACTGCGCTCCCGGCGGTTGATTACCGGAGATAGCATCAACCAGAATCAGCTTTTCCGTGCCTGCTATAAACCGCATTAGTTCCATACCAAGCGTACCGCCATCCAAAATTTGCACATCAGCAGGAAAGGTAAAACGCCGGATCAACTGTTCAACTACCTTAACGCCGAAACCTTCATCCTGTAACAGAATGTTGCCGATCCCCAGGACAGTCACTTTTTTCTTTTCCATCTACAATATCTCCTAAATCTACAGGCTTATGACCATAGAATTTGACCCCTGAAAACATACTGGAAATTTCGCCTTCTCTTTCCATAAAATCTGCCCGGATGGCCATATAGACGTGAACAATAACAAACAGCATGAAGCACCAGGCAAGATAGTGATGAATGAGATGTACGATATATTCATCAATAAACAAATGATTAAAGCCGCTAAATAACGCTGCTCCTAAACTATTGGGATTTATCATATAAAACATGGCAAATCCGGTAACGGCCTCGGTAGCCAGCATAATATAGACTGCCAGATAGGAAGTACGGGCAAGCGAATTTCGCAGGTATGGCTTATGTTCACGGCGCAAAAACAGATAATGCAAACCTGTATCGACTAATCCTTTCCAGTATAACATAGTCCAAAATTTAGGCAACAGCCGGTCCCCCTTATTCAATAGGAAACCATAGATACGCAGGATAAATGCAGCTACTAAAATATAGGCTGCCGAGAAATGGATATACCGTATTGTTTCCATTGAAAAGAGACTTTCAACCGCATAAGTTGGCTCTTTGCCTTGTGTGCCGATAAAGCCGGGATTGCCAATATACAGTCCGGTGGCAAAGAGAGTAAAAATAGTTGCTACCATAATCCAGTGAAAGATACGCAGCCAGGGACTGTACAGGTAATAGGCAGTTGCGGAACCTTCTTTCATCATCTCTTCCTCCTTTTTCCTCGGCCTTGAATCACACTTTGCAATAAGCATCGGTATGAACAACCGCAATTTCCTTGCCTTCGGCATTATACAAATGAGTTGCACAAGCCAGACAGGGATCAAAGGAATGAATAACCTTCAACACTTCCAGTGGTTTATCAGCAATCTTCACTTTCGTATCAATCATGCTTGCTTCATAGGCTCCCTGGACTCCGTTCTTATCACGGGGGCAGGCATTCCAGGTTGTGGGTACAATACATTGGTAATTGGCTATCTTACCGTCTTTGATCATTACCCAATGTCCCAACGCTCCCCGCGGCGCTTCAATGATGCCGACACCCTTGGCCTCTTTCGGCCAGGAAGAAGGCTCCCATTTTTCCATGTTGGCAACGGCAGTATCGCCGGCACGAATATTTTTGATCAGTTTTTCAAAGTAATACTTATTACAGTATGCCGCCAGCTGGGCATCCAGCCCCCGTACAGCAGTCCGGCCAACAGTGGACAGCATCCAGGCTTCAGGGGGCAAACCCAAAACGCCGGAAACGGCATCAATTTGCTCAACCATCAGCTTCTCAGCCCAGGTAGGCTCTAGAATAATCCCCTGTTTCACTTTAACGTAGACGATAATGTATTTGGCTAACGGTCCGACCTCAGCTGGCTTACCTTGCCACTTCGGCGTTTTCAGCCAGGAGTATTTATTTTTTTCATCAAGCTGCTTCCACTCGGTTTTAGTACCTTCTTTGGGGCCCGTATAGTGAGGATTGGTTACTCCGCTGAAGGGATGGAGATCTTTGTCCTCCTCCGGATAGGTATACCACGAATGTTCTACCCCTTCCGCCAATATTGCCGGATCACCGAAATCCTTGCCCACCAGGCTGTGAAATACCGCACCTGCTGCACCGGCAGCAAAATTCTCTACTACGCCATTAGAGCGAATCAGGCATTTTTTATGGTAATCACCGTCAGTAATACCGGAATAGGGTTCATCGGGGAAATCGCCATATCCCAGCACCCGTTCTTTTGCCAGGCCGCCGCCGTCAACATAACCTTTTTGTGCATACATATGGCCAATAGCCAATAGGTCAGGCAGGTAAAAGAAGCTTACTGCTGCCAAAGCCAAATTGATTGAAGTATCAACCACGGCTAAACGTTCGGTATTAACGGGAGCATTCATATCACTCATGGAGATAGAACAGGGCATGCCGCCGACAATATAATGCGGATGGGGATTTTTCCCGCCGAATACCAGATGGGCCGCCACCAGTTCCCGCTGTTTATCAAGCATATTGAGGTAATGCGATACAGCTATTAAATGAACCTCGGGAGGCAGCAACTGATAATCAGGGTGATCCCACCAATGGGCAGCAAAGATACCCAATTGACCACTTGCAACGATTTTCTTTACTTTATCCTGTATTGCTTTAAAATAAGCAGTCGTTGCCTTTGGAAACTCTTTGGGATATGCGGCAGTGTCAAATTCAATTGGTCCGGTTAACCCTAAATTGTATTTTTCGAGAATGGTGTTTTGCAGCACCCCGGCTGCGGCCGGATCGGCTTTTAATGCTTCAACCGGACTAACCCAGTCGAGAGCATGCAAATGATAAAAATGCACCAAATGATCATGTACATCCTGCGATGCTTTCATGATGTTACGGATGTAGTTGGCGTTTTTGGGTATGGAAATACCGAGAGCATCTTCTACTGCCCGCAGAGACGCTAAAGAATGAATGGAAGTGCACACTCCGCAAATACGCTGCACAAAAGCCCAGGCATCGCGGGGATCGCGATCTTTGACGATCAGTTCAATTCCCCGCCAGGCAGTGCCGCTTGACAAGGCATCCTGAACCTTGCCGGTAGCTTCATCTATATTGAGTTCCACCCGTAAATGGCCTTCAATCCGGGTAACAGGATCAACTACAATTCGTTTCATACCTCAGGCCTCCTATCTGCATTGTCTTGGTGTGTTTTAGCCTCACCTTTGGTCATTGCCGATATGACGCCATGCGCAACCACGCCTGCTGCCGCTACACCGGCAGCCACCATCCCCACCTTATCGGCATTGGCAATGGTATTGGGGATGGGAATATTGGGCAGGCGTTCGTAAAAAGAGCCATTGTCCCAAAAATTATTTTGGCTGCAGCCGATACAGCCATGACCAGCCTGAATAGGATAAGACAAGCCATTCCACCAGCGCATATTACCGCACGAATTATAGGCTTCCGGTCCCCGGCAGCCTACTTTATAGAGGCACCAGCCTGCTTTAGCCCCGGCATCATCAAATTTCTCGGCAAACATACCGGAATCAAAAAAAGGCCGGCGATAACAGGTATCATGGATACGGTTACCAAAAAATTGCTTAGGCCGCCCCTTGCTGTCCAGTGGTGGCAGTTGGCCAAACAAGGCATAATGCATAACCACTCCGGTCATCACTTCCGGAATCGGCGGACAGCCAGGCACCTTGATGATGGGTTTGCCGCTTATGAGATCACTTACCGACACCGATTTAGTGGGGTTAGGTTTTGCTGCCTGTATTCCACCCCAGGCAGCGCAGGAGCCATACTCAATAATAGCCAGCGCACCTTTGGCCGCCTCTTGTAAAACAGTAGTAAACGGTTTACCGCCTACCATGCAGTAAATGCCATTGTCGGCAAGTGGAATGGCACCTTCAACTGCCAGGATGTATTGACCATTGTACTTTTGCATTACCGCCTGCAGATGGTGTTCAAAAGGCGCACCGACAGCAGCAGCCAGGGTATCGCTGTATTCCAAAGAAATCATGTTCAGTACTACATCGGAAGCTAATGGCGATGCCGAGCGAATAAACGACTCATCACAGCCGGTGCATTCATGACCATGAAGCCATATCACCGGCACTAACGTTTTTTGCTCTGCTGCAGTCACTACTTGCGGGATCATAACAGGAGACAGCCCCAGCATACCTGTAATCGTTACACAAGCCTTTAGAAAGGTACGTCTGCTTAGGTCCCGTTTTTGAAACAAGTCCCATAAAGAATCCTTTCTTTCCATAACTAACACCCCTCTCCAATAAAAACAATGGCAATGGCAATCAAGACAAACTCCGAAAACAGTAAAAAGATATCAGTTAGCAGCACTTCCATCGTACAATAAAATTATTGCCAAAAGGTTACAGACTGGTTACAAATCCCTTTCATTTATGAAAGGAATACTTATTTTAAGAGTAACACGATAATTCAACCTGATGAACACCGTAGTTTGTAATAGCGCTATAAACGCTTGTTATCGCAAAAAAGGCTCAGGCAAAAATGCCTGAGCCTTTATCGAATATCACTCAAATCTTCCGGTTCTTCGTCGTAAAATTTTACTCCCGAGATCATGCCTGATACTTCGCCGCCTTTTTCCATCCAATCTGCCCGGGTGGCCATATAAACATGGACAATAACAAAAATGACAAGTACCCAGGCGATATAATGATGCACCATATGCACGGTGTATTCATCACCCATCCAGTGATTAACGGGCCCAAACAAACCTGCCGGCCAACTGTTGGGGACAATCATGACATACATAGCCATACCGGTTACAGCTTCCGTCAGCAGCAGCAGATAAATTACCAAATAGCTGCTGCGGGCAAGCGAGTTACGCAGGTAAGGCCGGTGTTGAAATCGCAGAAAGGAATAATGCAGGATCGTATCCACCAAGCCTTCCCAAAAATGTCCGGTCCAAAATCGAGGCAGCAAGCGGTCGCCTTTATTGATTATCCAGCCATAGCAACGCAAGATAAAGAAACTAAGCAATATATAAGCGGCAACAAAATGATAGAATCTCATCTTTTCCATAGAAAATGCATTGGTAACGGCAAAGGTCGCCTCCTGCCCTTGGGTACCTAGAAAAAAAGGATTTCCAATATATAAGCCGGTACCCAACAGCACGGTCACACATACTACCATCACCCAATGGAATATGCGGGTGGGAGCACTAAAAACATAGTAGGCCCGAATAGTACGCTCTTTCATGGTATACTCCTTTACTTAGCTTAGCAACGATAGGGATCGGAGTGAGCAATCGCTAGTGATTTTCCTTCACTGTTATACAAATGAGTGGCACAGGCCAGACAAGGATCAAAGGAATGGACTACTTTCATTATTTCAAGCGGTTTATCGACAACTTTAACTCTTGTATCTACCATGCTGGCTTCATAAGCGCCGTGCGCTCCGTTACTATCCCGGGGACAAGCATTCCAGGTTGACGGAACAATTGCCTGGTAGTTGGCGATTTTGGTATCCCGTAAAACTATCCAATGACCTAAAGCCCCGCGCGGTGCTTCATGAATACCTACACCCTTGGCTTCTTTCGGCCATTTGGCTGAATCCCACATATTCATATTTGCTACTGTTGTATCTCCGCTCCGGATATTTTTAACCAGCTTTTCGTAATAATACTTACTCAAATAGGCCATTACCTGTGCCTCCAGTGCCCGGCAGGCAGTTCTGCCCACCATGGAGAGCATCCACTTCTCCGGCGCCAGGTTAAGCACTTTGGATACAGCATCAATCTGGTCAACGATCATTTTTTCTACCCAGGTTGGCTGAATAATTCCTTGTTTCACCTTCGTATAGATAATAATATACCTGCTGAGCGGGCCGACTTCAGCCATCTTGCCGCGCCACTTCGGCGTCTTTATCCATGAATATTTGCCATTTTCGTCTAAGCTTTTCCAACTGGTCTTAGTCCCCTCTTTGGGTGCTGTAAACTGCGGATCAGTTATGCCGTTCCAAGGATGCAGATCACCAGCCTGAGGATAGGCATACCAGGCATGATCCACGCCTTCCATCAGTACCGCCGGGTCAGTCAAATCGTTCGCATCCAGATTATGATAGGTTGCACCTGTAAAACCAAGAGCAAAGTTTTCCACTACACCGTTAGAGCGCAGCAGCAGATTTTTATGAAAATCACCATTGGTGATGCCTGAGTAACGGTCATCGGGAAAATCACCATACCCCAACGCCCGTTCTTTAGCCAAACCGCCGCCATCTACATAGCCTTTTTTTACGTAACTGTCACCAATTGCCAAAACATCAGGTAAATAAAAGGAGTCTACACAGGCGATAGCAAGATTGATGGATGTATCAACAACAGCTAAGCGCTGAGAGTTAACGGGCGCATTCAAATCATTCATGGATATCGAGCAAGGCATGCCGCCAACCACGTAATGGGGATGGGGATTCTTACCGCCGAATACCAGATGAGAGGCTACAATATCTTTCTGCCGGTCTAGCATATTTAAGTAATGAGCAACAGCAATCAGATGTGCCTCAGGAGGCAATATCGTATAATCGGGATGCTCCCACCAGTGGGCTGCGAAAATTCCTAATTGACCGCTGTCCACGATTTGTTTGATTTTGCCCTGGATATCGCGGAAATAAGCACCCGTTGCTTTCGGAAAATCGTGGGAAAAAGCACTGGTATTCATTTCAACCGGTCCGGCAAAAGGGAGCTGGTATGTATCCAGTATCCCATTTTGCAATAAGACGGCTGCGGCCGGATCAGCCTTTAGCGCTTCTACCGGGCTAACCCAGTCAAGGGCATGAAGATGATAAAAGTGAATCAAATGGTCTTGTACAATCTGCTGAGTTGCAATAATATTGCGCATATAATTGGCATTTCGGGGAATTTCAATAGCCAGCGCATCTTCCACCGCCCGTAAGGAGGCCAAGGCATGAACGGAAGTGCATACTCCGCAGATGCGTTGGGCAAACAAATAGGCATCCCGGGGATCGCGATCCTTGAGGACCAGTTCAATTCCCCTCCAGGCCGTACCACTGGAAAGAGCATCCTGTACCTTGCCGGTAGCTTCATCAACAACAACTTCTATCCGCAAATGTCCTTCAATTCGATTCATGGGGTCAACAACAACGCGTTTCATCGGATCGGCTCCCCTTCCCTAGTCCTCTTCCTTATCCTTTTCTTTATGCCTGGCATGCTGTGCCACTGACAGCACTCCATGGGCTACCACGCCGGCCAAGGTAGCTCCGGCGGCAATAGCACCTATCTTGTCGGCCGTCGCTTTTGTGTTAGGCACTGCTATAGTAGGCAATCGCTGGTAAAATGGATCATGATCCCAGAATTCATTTGACGCACAAGCAATGCAAGGTGCTCCGGCCTGAATAGGATAGGACAAACCATTCCACCAGCGCATATTGCCACACGAGTTATATGCTTCCGGTCCCCGGCACCCCACCTTATACAGGCACCAGCCGGCCTTGCTGCCCATATCATCAAAGCTTTCTACATACATACCGGAATCAAAAAAAGGGCGACGATAGCAGGTATCATGGATACGGTTACCAAAGAACTGCTTGGGCCGGCCTTTGCTGTCCAGCGGCGGAAGCTGCCCAAACAATACATAGTGGTAAATAGTGGCTGCCAATACTTCCGGAATAGGGGGGCAGCCGGGAACTTTCACAATCGGCTTATTGCGAATGACTTCACTGACTGCTACCGACTTGGTCGGGTTAGGGTTAGCTGCCTGAATACCTCCCCAGGCGGCACAGGAGCCATTTTCAATAATAGCCGCCGCACCTTGAGCGGCTGCCTTAAGCTGTTCGGCTATCGGCTTACCGCCTACCGTACAAAATATCCCTTCATCTCCTAAAGGAACAGCACCTTCAAAAACCAGCAAGTACTTACCGGCATACTTGTCCATGACCTCATCCCGGTGATGCTCTAATGTTTCCCCGGCGGCAGCAGCCAGCACATCCATATATTCCAGCGCAATCATATTTAATACTATATCTGAGGCCAGTGGTGACTGGGAACGAATAAAAGACTCATCACAGCCGGTACACTCATGACCATGCAGCCAAATAACCGGAGTAAGCTGCCGTGTTTCTGCCGCCTGGACGACTTCGGTAAGCTTAGCTGGCGACAGACCCAAAACTCCGGTAATCGTGACACAAGCCTTCATAAAATTCCGTCTGCTTAAGTGCCGTTTTTGAAACAGTTCCCATAGCGTAAGCCCATAATCCATTATGCCACTCCCTTATAAGAAGACCGCCGCCCGTGGCAGCGCATAGTGCTAGTATGGGTTAAAAGAAAGTAGAATATAGACAGCAAATTTCAAATAAAAAAGCCAGTCACCGAAGTGACTGGCAGCTAACCACTAATTCGAGCTTACAACGTGTTTATACCGGCCGCTTTATTGGCAGCCTCAATTGCCCGGTGGGCAAATTCATTAGCCTGACCGCAGGTAGTAATCACTTGGTCGGGATTGTGGAAGCCCATGCTGCTTTCAGCAGCAACAATATCCCAGAACCATTGGGCCTTGCGGACCAATTCACGCGCTTCAGCCAGCTTACTTTGATCAACTTCAGCCGCTTCGCTGGCTTTTTTAATGGATTCATGGGCCTTAGCCACATTTAATCCTGCAGTATGCTGCATTTCAAAGGCTTGGTCCTGAATAGTCTTGATGCGCTCGCTCATCCAGGCCTGGCCTTGATTGCTGTGGCACTGGCCGCAAGAGTCCTCTAAGTGCTTTTGCGGACTTGTCATCCAGTGTGAACTGTACTTCTGGCCATCTTTGCGCATATAAGGCATATGGCAATCAGCGCAGCTTACACCAGCCTTTCCATGGGTGCCGGTAATGTAGGTTTCATAATCAGGATGCTGGGCTTTCAGCATTTGCACCTTCGAATCAGGGTGCTCCCAATCTCCCTGGAAATTGTTTGGCTTATCCGCATAGTAGGCATACATTTCTGCAGGTTTAAACCCTTTATCCCAGGGAAAGACAACCTGGAAAGAGCCTGGTACAAAATAATACTCCACATGACATTGAGCGCAGACATAATTACGCATGTCTTCCCGGCTGGCTTTACTGACATCAATGCCGCGGCGTTCCATAGCTTCACTGAATGCCGGGTTGATAACCCGTAGATTCATGGTTTCCGGATCATGGCATTGAGCACAGGAAATAGAACCGTGCTCTTTCTTGGCATAATCAATGATTTCGCTCAAGGGCTTGCTGGCATAACCCCACCCGTATTCCTTAACCATTTTTTCCAGATAGGGAGTCTTGCAAGTTATGCATGCCCCTTTGCTGGCAGGACCAATACGCTTGGTTTCCATCAAATCGGTCATGGTGTAAACATGGCCGCGATCTTCCGTATAGTCCTTACTGAAAGGCATTCCTTTAAAATTAACCAGAATTTCAGGCTGCATTTCCGATTTTTGGACCTTAATACTGCCGCCGTAACCAGTAGGTGACGGTGCCATTTCAGCATTCTTTTTAAAGCTTTCATACTGAAGCGGATAATACTGGCCCCATACCGCCGAGTCATATTCTCCTGCCGGAATCTTGGCAACTTTGACGGTAGATACGGGCTTGGCAACGCCAATACGGACAACAACAAATCCAAAAAAGACCAATAGCACACCCAGCAAAGCCAGTAAAGACTTCTGTGTCTTACTCAAACTTTATCCCTCCTTTGCTAATGTTGCGCTCGTGGACCAAACCACGATGACACTTGGCACAATCCTGACCGTCTGCAGCCATCTGCGTTTTCTCTAAGGTTGACTCGTGGCAGCGGGCGCAGTTTTGTGCAAGATAGGTCTTACCTTGGGTCGTGACCTTGATCGTTGCCGGATAATCTCGCAGTACTTCGTGATAAACGTCATTAATACCGGTCTGAGCTTTGGCGACTAATTTTACCGCCAAATTCTTATTAGGCAGATGGCATTCGGTACACGCTATTTGTTTATGATTGGAATCCTTCCAGGTACTAAAAGCCTGATCCATAGAATGGCAAGTTCCACAGAATTGAGGGCTTTCGGCATAAGCATAACCGGCTCCCATTGCCAGCATTCCTGCCACCGCAATGACTAAACCTAGTAAAACTAGCTTTAAGGCATGGCGATTGAATAGTTG
>Ga0366774_1003_pt1 | contig 54097 bp, 52 predicted proteins | sample BONcelHN113001D9_FD_207068 | JGI IMG/M metagenome (GOLD analysis project Ga0366774, IMG submission 207068) | Enriched cells from coal bed in the Powder River Basin, Montana, United States - BONCAT cells N11 rep2 HSBNCT.N11.300.1.D9 ...
TTACCAGCCGGTTTGAAATACCTATTGTTAAAAATGGCGACCGTGCTGCCCAGCAGGAATTAGGGCGCCATATAAAGCCTTTTATTCTACGACGCATGAAAAAAACTGTTCTTAAGGAATTACCCGAAAAAATCGAAAGCAAAATGGTCAGTGAAATGACTGTTGAACAGACCAAACTCTATGAAGCATGGCTCTTGCAGGCCCGGACAGAGTTGGAAACAGAACTTCAGACAAGCGGCTTTGAAAAAAGCCAGATTAAAATTCTCTCCCTGCTTACAAGATTACGCCAAATCTGCTGCCACCCTTCGCTATTCATCGAAAACTATCAGGGAGGCAGCGGCAAATTGGAAATGCTCCAAGAGATCTTAAAAGATGCCATCAGCGGAGGACACCGGGTTTTACTGTTTTCTCAATTTACCGGAATGCTCCACCTGATTAAACAAGAACTGGACAATCTCCAAATATCCTACCACTATTTGGATGGGTCAACCAAAGCAGAAGAGCGAATCAGGCTGGTCCATGCTTTCAACTCAGGTGAGAAAGATGTTTTTTTAATATCTCTTAAGGCTGGTGGAACAGGTCTAAACCTGACAGGTGCCGATATGGTCATTCATTATGACCCGTGGTGGAATCCTGCCGTCGAAGAGCAGGCGACTGACCGGGCTTACCGGATCGGACAAAACAATTCCGTTCAAGTCTACAAACTGATTACGAAAAATACAATCGAAGAAAAGATTTACCTCCTGCAGCAAAAGAAAAAGGAATTGATTGATAATCTCATTCAACCAGGAGAAAATTTAGTAACAAAAATGACGGAAGCCGAAATTCGAGAACTGTTCACTTTATAAACAAGAAAAACCGCTAAAGCGGTCCTTTCTTAGCTAACTATACTCTTGACTACAACTGCTCTAACCTTGATCGATAAGGCCCGGTAGATTCAATAGAAAATACCCGGCTTGTCCTTTTGTCATCGAAACATAAGCAGAGAGTTGGCTGCTATGCAGCCATACGAATCGCTTAGTTACAAGCGAAGCGGTAACTTCCTATTATGCAAGGTCTAGGCCTAGTCTTACAAAAAGGCCGGGAAGAACGGGGAACGGGGGGAACGGAGAAAGACGGAGTTTTTCTGTCATGGGGACGGTTCCAGTGACATACGCTATCCTGGTTCCTTGTTTTCGTCCCTTCGACCCTTACGGAAATCGCCGTCCCGCAGGGTGGAAGCAGACCTTCCTTGCGTAAAGAAATTCCGACTGTCTGAGCGCAGCGAGTTTTCGGAATTTTAGTAAGGAAGGTCTGCTTCCAAGGCTATTTCCGTACAGGTCTTGATTTTTTGGTTCTTTTGTATCAAGACAAAAGAACAGAACCTCATCCCTTGATTCGCCTATCTTCCTGGCTTTGAAAACTTATAAATTCTGATACAAAAAAAGGGCTGCCTCAAGTTTATGTGAGGCAGCCACTACTCATTATGGGACAACGAACCTGTCCCCTTGTCCCTTTTTGCGTTACCGGGCTAATTAATGACCATTGCAGAAAGTTCAGTAGCTGAGCGAGCAACCTCTTCCGAAGCATGCTCAATTTCAGTTGAAGTGTCTACTAAACTGGAAACAGCAATATTGATGTTGTCCATGTGGTTATAGTTATTAGAAATAGCCTGGACAATTTGCGTCATTTGATTGGACGTGTCCTTAACAGCACCGCCTACTTTTTCCATGGTGACCGCCTGTTGGGTCATAGTGGTTACAACCTGTCCCGTTGATGCCGTATTAGCCTGGATAAGCTGCACAATCTCATTTGCCGCCGACCGGCTTTGCTCAGCAAGCTTGCGTACTTCATCAGCGACAACAGCAAACCCCCTTCCTGCTTCGCCTGCTCTGGCAGCCTCAATAGCTGCGTTCAGTGCAAGCAGATTGGTTTGATCTGCAATACCGGTAATGGTTTCAACAATCTGAGCAACCGACTTTGAAGTCTCTTCCAGGGAATATACTTTTTGTTGCGCTTCCTGGTTACTGGCTATCATGGCTGCCACCTGAATCAGCGTATCCTTAGTTGCCTTTTCCCCTTCTAATGCAGTCAATCGGCCTTTATTGGCTTCATCTTTTGCTCGGTCAGAGGCACTCTTAATATCTTTTGCCGTATGGGCCATTTGAGAAGCCGAAGCAGTTGTCTGTTCTGCAGTAGCCGCCAATGTCTGGCTGGCATCTTGAACTTTAGCTACTAATGCTGTTTGGCCAGCCATCAAATGCTCCAGTTCCGCTTTTTTATCAATTTCCCGGGCATATGAATCGATAAAGGATTGATTGACTTCTGCCAAAACTATCTGTACAACCTGATCAAATGCTTGCAATACTTTGGTTAAATGCTGCGGGTCAGCAGCATACATTGTAACGATATAAGGAGTCACCGTATTCTTTAATGCACCGGCAGCCAATATAAACCAATCGGCAGGCAGCTTGATGCGGTTATGAATTTCACCGATACGGCGTTTGTGATCAACATACTGCTGGGTTATGTGAGGCTCATATAATGTTTTCAGCAAATCGCGGAATGTTTGTTTTAATTTGTCGATTGAGGAATGACGACGAATGAACTGATCCACTTCAGGCACCTGAGTCAGCCGCGCATAGAAGGTATCGGTAATTGCATCCAGATTAGCTTCAATAATAGGTTTTAACTCAGCTATAAAACCCATTGTATTGTTATTCAGATCCAAAAATATACGTGCTATCTGACTATTGGCCGAGTACGACCCTGGAGCAGGTGTGACAAATTTTTTTCGAGTACCAAACATAATCATTCCTCCAACTTGCTTGTTCGTTTATTAGTTCTCTATCAAAGTTTTTTCTCCTTGAAGTAAGAAAAATATTGTAATTTGTCTATTTTTGCGTTCAATATTTTTGTCTTTCAACCGCTTGTCAGCTATAGGCAAAGCAGGAGAACGGCGACTGCCGTCTAACAAAACAATTAAGTCATACTTTAAATACTTAGGAGGTAGCGTTATGTACGAAAAGGAAGTCATTGATCTGGTACGCTCAGGAATAGCTTTCATGGGCAGCGTTGATGATAACCGCCCCAGAGTGCGGCCTATGAAGCCTTACATCGATGGTGAGGGACATATTTGGCTCTTCAGCCGCTATGACTCCCAGAAAGTATCAGCCTTGCAGCAGAATCCACGAGTTGAGCTGTGTATTATGGGAAAAGATCAAGAAGTATTAAGCATATATGGACGAATTAAAGATGATACCAAACCAGGTTCACCTGTTTTCAGAGCTTTACGGGACTTGATGGTAGCAGAAATACCGGATATGAAGCATTATTTTGCCGACAAAGATGAAAATAGCTTAGTCATTTATCGTCTGGTGGTTCATGAAATCCGCTATACGCGCCCTGATTGTCAATTAACGACCCGGGTTAATCTGCCAATGGAGCATGATCCAGATGTGGATCTGGCCATGTGCCAGGGAGGCTTTTGCCTAGTATAGGCCACAACTAAAGGACTGTCTTAGTAACGCTTGAGGCAGCTTCTGCTGTTCTGTACTCGTCTGTCCCCGTTCTTTTCGGCCCTTCTGGAAAAAGTCGGTCCGCAGGATGGAAAACTGCCGGCTTACGTTAAGAAATCCATTTGTTTGAGCATAGCGAGTTTAATGGATTTTAGTAAGTCGGCAGTTTTCCAAGGCTTTTGGAAGACAGGCCTAGCGCTTTTGGTCCTTTTGGGGCAATGCCAAAAGGACGGAACCGGGCTTTTTACTCCACAATACGAAAGGGCTGCCTCAAATAGTTTTAAAAAACTATTTTGAGACAGCCCTTTATTACATACGTTACTCTATGTATTTCTGGCATGATGGGCAATATAAGCATCCAGTTGGCTCCGAGTCGGATAACCTTCCACATCACCTCTTACGGTAATGGCCAATGAACCAATGGCGTTGCCTCTAACTACAGCATCTGCCAGCGGCACCTCTTCCAGCAGGCCCGAAAGAACACCAACGGCAAAACCGTCACCAGCACCTACCGTATCAATGACACGATTAACCCGGAATCCTTTTTGATAGCCCTTTTCGCAGCTTCCGTCAGAATTTCTTGTTGAATGATAGGCTCCGTCTGGTCCGTTTTTCATGATTACATATTTATTCCCCAGCTCATGAAAGAAAGCAGCCACCCTTTCCCAATCAGCTGTACCTAACAGCAACTCAGCCTCTGCTATGCCGGGAAGAATTAAATCACTCATTCCGGCAATCTGTAACAACGTTTCCCGGGCGGAATCCTTTGACCATAATTGCAGCCGGATATTGGGATCAAAGGACACTAACAGGCCTTGCCTTTTGGCAATAGCAATTGCCTCAAAAACAGTATCCAGGCAAGAAGGACTAAGGGCTGGAAAGATGCCGGTAACATGGAGTAACTTCGCATTGGCAAAATAGTCTTCCTTTAATACCTCAGGCGTTATTTTGCTGGCAGCTGAACCACGGCGATAATATAAGACCAGGGGATCACCAATTTCATTCAATTCCTTGACTAACAAACCGGTCTGATAGTCGGAAGAAAAAGATACTTGCGAAGTATCTACACCCTCTCCCCGTATAGTGTTGCGTATATACGTTCCAAACGGGTCTTGCCCAAGTGCGCTCAGCCAGCCTACACTGTGTCCAATTCTGGCAAGGCCAATAGCCACATTTGACTCAGCTCCGGCAATTTTACGGCTGTAATTGGTCACAAACTGCAAAGAGTCACTTTGATCGGCAACCATCATAACCATACTTTCACCTATTGTTATTATGTCAGGCATATTATCACCTCATAAATCATATTGCCATATCCTGTTGCTGTTTTTTATAAATTTCCTTCTATATTTGAGAATTCCTGCGATTCTAAATAACTTTTCTCTTCCTGACAGTATGCATGTTAACATTGACTTCTTGATTAGTACTAATTATGCTAGAAAGTAAAATGGCAGGAGGTGGCGCTTTGATAAATAAAACGGTGCTAATCGTGGATGATGAATTACGTATGCGAAAGCTGGTTGCCGACTTTCTCCTGCGGGAAGGTTATGCCATCGTAGAAGCCGATAATGGTCAGGCTGCGCTCGACATTCTTGCCCGGGAAAAGGTAGATTTAGTCATTCTTGATGTTATGATGCCTGAACATGATGGCTGGACAGTATGTCGGGAGATCCGGAAAAAGTCATCTATTCCGGTAATCATGCTTACAGCCAAAGGAGAAGAAATCGACCAGTTATTTGCCTTTGAAATTGGCGCTGATGAGTATATTACCAAACCTTTTAGCCCTAAAATCTTAACAGCTCGAGTAAATGCCATTTTTCGCCGCCACGAACGCGATAAGGTCCCTGTATACGGCGGCTTGGAAATTGACACCACTGCCAGACAGGCCTCTATAGACGGCCAAATAATCGATCTGAGTCCCAAAGAATATGAACTGCTTATCTATTTAACGGATAATCGCGGCAGTGCGCTCAGCCGCCAGCAAATCTTAGATAAAGTATGGAACTATGATTATTTTGGTGACTTGCGGACTGTAGATACTCATATCAACCGCCTTCGCACAAAATTAGCCCATAAAAGCAGCCTCATTCAAACAATAAGAGGCTATGGTTATCGCTTTGAGGCCGACAAATGAAAATATCAATTAGAACCAAACTTTTTTTCAGCCTCACCGCTCTTGTATTATTTTTTGTCATACTTTCTTTAACCTTAACCCTGCTGGGCTTAGAAAAATTCTATATATGGCAAAAAAAGAATATCCTTGTTGCCAATAGTCAGGCTGTTGATGATTTATATCAGGGAATCCCCGAAGAAATTTCCCTTGAGCTGGAACGAATAGGCAATACCCTTGGTGCAGGCATTGTCATCCTCACCAAAGAGGGCTACATTAAATACAGCTCTTTTGGCCGCATTGTCAATCAGAAATTTCTCGACCGCCTACCTCCTCCTATGCATCTTCCCCGTTCCAATAACACTCCTGATCATCCACGGCAAGGTCCCGGTCCCTTTCGGCTACCTGAGATTCCGCTGGCCTTATTAAAGGAAAAAGAAATTATTAACCCGCAGACAACACTGGAAATGCAGCAAGACCGGGACCTTAAAATTGATTTTATCGTTCTTGAGCATCAGCTAAAAAATAATGATATCTTGATCATCCGTCAGCCCTTGGCCCCGGTCTCGGAAAGCGCGACCGTCACAGCCCAATTTGTGGCTTTTACAGGATTACTCTCATTGCTAGGGGGCAGTATTTGGGCGTTTTTTTTCGCAAGGAAATTTACTCAGCCCATGCTGGAGTTAAACCGACTCGCCCAAAGCATGTCACAGCTTGATTTCTCACAAAAATACACCATAAACCGCAGTGATGAAATTGGTGAGCTTGGCCGGAATATTAACCATCTATCGGATCAGCTTGACACTGCTATATCTGACCTTAATCTGAAAAATCAGCAACTGTTAGCGGATGTGGAAAAAGAACGCCAACTGGATAAAATGCGAAAAGATTTCGTATCCAGTGTATCCCACGAATTAAAAACACCACTGGCACTATTACTAGGGTACGCTGAAGGTCTAAAAGAAAATGTTGCTCATGATGAAGCAAGTAAAAACTACTATTGCTCAGTAATTATTGATGAAGCAGAAAAAATGGATAAATTAATCAAGGATTTATTAAACCTATCGCAAATCGAATCAGGATTGTATCACCTCAACCGGACTGATTTTAATCTCTCTCTCTTAATTGATGACATTTTACAAAAGTATCAAACGGTATTACAGGAAAAAAACATTACCTTAGAAGTAACAAAAGAACCTGATCTTCTTGTTAACGGTGATTCACTGCGAATCGAACAAATAATCCTTAACCTGCTTAATAATGCTATCGACCATACGGAATTTACCGGAACAATAAGAATCTGGGTAACTCCTGTGGCTGCACAATTTCGTTTTTTCGTCTATAACTCAGGCAAACCAATCCCTGAGGATAGTCACGAAAAAATTTGGACCAGTTTTTACAAGGTCGACAAAGCCCGCACCAGAGAACACGGCGGCTATGGCTTAGGGTTATCGATTGTGCGAGTGCTGCAGGAATTACACGGCAATAGTTATGGCAGCAGTAATATGCCAGACGGTGTCACCTTCTGGTTCGATTTGACAAAAGTAGAAAATAGTTAAAATCCGTATAAATTCTTGTAACAAAACTGTAACAATTCTCCTTTATACTAACAAGTAGAACACAATATTCTTAGGAGATGAAATACATGAAAACAAGAATGACAAAAAAAGTCGTTAGTGGATTAGCTATAGGCTGCTTACTTCTCTCGCTTGGCGGACTGGTACTGGCGAAGGATGCCAAACCAGAAACTGAGGGCAGGCAACAACCGGGCCTTCAGACCTGCAGGCCCAATCATGCTGATATGGAGCAACGCTTTAGTACCAACCTTACTGCATTGGTGGAAAAAGGTACCATTACCCAGGAACAGGCTGATAAGGTATTAACCTTCTTTCGTGAAAAAGGAGCCGAACACCGCTCTGACAGAGAAAAACTGAAAAACACCAGTCCAAATGAACGCCCCGATAAACAACATCCACCTAAAGACCGCCCGGACATGACTAAAGAATTATCGTCCGCTGCCGGCTTATCCGAAGATCAGGCCAAGGCAGTATTAGAAGCCCTCCGCCCGCCGCACATGGAGCAGAAAATGAGCCAACATACAGTTGATAAACTTGGTGAATTAGTAGTCCAAGGCAGCATCAGCCAGGAACAGTCCGATAAAATACTTGCCTTTTTCAAGGAAAAGCAAGTACAGCGAAAAGCTGATTTTGAAAAGATGAGAAATATGAATTCTGATGAACGAAAAGCTTACTTTGAACAGAACCATAATACTCGTCCTGATCTTGCTGCAGAATTAGCTGCTGCTGCCGATCTCTCAGCCGAGCAGGCCAAAGTGGTTGCAGAGGCTCTTCGCCCCGAACATGGCCCTAAACCAGGCCCAAGATGTTCTGTGGAACAAAAATAATTTACCAAATAGACAAGACGCTTAAGCTCAAAAAGCTTAAGCGTCTTGTTTTATGTTCAGTCGTCGGACAAAGGCGGCGGCAACAAATTTATAAGCATAGTGTACTTTTTTGTTGTGTCTGCATAGATTGTAATAGAACCAGCAATCAGCAAAAAGGAGGAGAAAAGTGCATATGGGATTTTTTGATGACATATGTAATAGGCATTGGTGCGAGGAGCTAGAGTGTAGCTGCGGAACTAATGTTGTATTATTTACAGCTGACGGATTCGCCTTCTTCGGTCTATTGGATCGGGTGGAGGACGGTGTCCTGATTTTGCTTCCAGCAGCAGGAGAGAATGTGGTTTTCGTGTTGACTCCTGGTGGCGACGTAGTGGAGGAAGAACTATCATATATCGATGTTTGCAGCATAGTAGCATTATCGAAAAACGTACTGGGAAATCCATTTGAAGAAGACGACTGCGAAAGAGGAGGGAAATAAGGTGAGCGACGAATTAGTTAATCGTGACTTCAACTGCCGTCTTCTTCATGTCATAAGAAGATTAGAAGGCGAAGAAGGAGTAAATGTCAGAACGGTTGGACAATTTCAATTCAATGCTGAAGGCCGCCTAGCCCGTGTGGAGGACCGGCTGGCTTTGCTTACTGATGTAGCGGTATTTCCTCCAGGCTTTGACTATTCCTTCCAGCTAAGCAACGTTACTATTAATCTTTGCGCCATAACTTCCATTGGTCAAGGCAGCTGCTAACAAATAAAGCAGCAGAGCACCGGAGTTCCCTAAGGGTACTGGTGCTTTTTTTTCTAAACAACATTAGTGCTTAAAACTCCATAACATATCACATCTCGCTTATCAAAAGCATAGTATAAACAAGAGAACGTACCTTTGAGAAAATGATAAAGGAGTGTAGTATATGGAATTAGACGACCTTCAAACTGGGTCCTCCACAATTTTAATTAATGTTGGCGGTATAGCACCTTTGGTAATTACCGGCGTTATTCTGCGGGAACCATGCAATGACCATGGCCGCAAAGGCAACCTGCCCTATTTCCCCCACAAAATTGAAGTAGAAGGCGAAATCGCCAAAGAAGAGAATTTCCTTATCGTAAATGTAACGTCAGCTATCATTCCCGTAGGCTTTCCGATTGCAGTAGTTTCACTACTAGGTGAAATCGCAATCAACATTGATTATGTTATTCTCGTACTTCCTGTAGCTGTAGTGTAACCATCCCACTTCAAACAAGGCCCTCGTTGGGTAATTCAACGAGGGCCTTGTTTTTTAAAAATCTGTCATATAAATATTTACACCTTTGTATTGACTGTATACTGAACAATCTCTATAATATTACTTAAGCATAGTTGTGTGTACACAAAATACAAATATGTATTAACGGTACACAAGGACCATCTTCGAAAAAGCTGGTCTTAGCCAAGTGGTACAGGTGCAATGCTGCACTACACCGTGGGAGAAACGACTCCGGCGGAAGGTCGTACTTTGCGACTTTCTGCCGGAGTTTATTTTTTCACAAAATACAGATTGGAGGAGTGAACATGGAAACAGCACGACCAGTGCCTGGCGCAAGTTCCCCACCTGAAAAGCCAACTAAACAGCGCGTAGTGTTGGTAGCTATTTTATTATTAACACTGCTCATTGCGTATTTGGATCGGGTAAACGTCTCGGTGCTATTGGCGGATAACGGATTTCTCACGGAAATGGGTATTAAAGACAATCCGGTCAAAATGGGACTTTTAATGACATTATTTTTAATTGCTTATGGTGTTGCCAACGTTGTTCTCAGTCCACTTGGTGATTATATCGGACCGCGGAAAGCAATGGCCATTTCCATATTATTATGGACTATTTCTGTCATGATTGGTGGCATAGCTACAAGCTTTGCAACCATGCTGATCGCACGGGTAATTTTAGGAATAGGCGAAGGGATGCATTGGCCTATGCAAAGCACCTTCGTAAAAAACTGGTTTCCGCCACACGAGCGCGGAAAAGCAAATGGGGTCTGGTTGATTGGCCTAATGGCCGGCCCTGCACTGGCTATGCCTTTTTTCACCTGGGTAGTATCTACCTGGGGCTGGCGGCCAAGCTTCTTTGTTCTTGGTATTTTAGGGGTAATTCCCCTACTGTTGCTATGGTTTTATGTCACCGATCACCCCAAACAGCATAAGCTAGTCAATCAAGCTGAACTCGACTATATTGAAGAAGGTCTAAGAATCGAAGCTGCAGAAGAAGCCAAAATCAAGACAGGTAGTCTAAGTGAAAGAATTAAATCCTTTGCCCTTAACTACCGCTTTTGGTTGCTGACTATCAACTATTTCTGTATTGCCTGTGTATGGTGGGGCACGATGGCTTGGCTGCCTTCTTATTTAAAAGCAGCGCGCGGCTTCTCTTGGGCCCAAATGGGAGCCTTGTCTTCACTGCCCTACATTCTTGGTACACTGAGCATTTTATTTTTTGGTCACTTAGCTGATAAAACCGGTCGCAGAGCGCCTTTTATTGCTCTTGCTCATCTCGGTTCAGCATTAGGCTTGTACTTCGGTTCTATGGCAACTGACAATCTGACTGCTGCCATACTCATTTCACTGGGAATTGCCTCTATCGCGCTTGCCTTACCTTCTTCATGGGCTATTCTGCAGCGTATTGTTCCCGGTAAAGCCATGGGCGCAGGCGCAGGCATGATGAACGGTCTAAGCAATGGCGGCTCTGCCTTTTCACCTGTTTTAATCGGTTTTTTCATCAGCATAAGCGGCAGTTACGTCGGAGGTCTAATGTTTTTGGTCGGCATCGCCGTAGTTGGCTGTATCTGCATGACGATCCTGTCTCTGGAGAAATATTAAGTTTTTTTGCTGTTTCTAGCAGGAATACCTGCTTTAGTTTAGTACTTACCAGTTAGGAGGGGTTATACATGTTAAAAGATTTTGCATTACCTTTTGGGGACACGGAACTCAAAGTGACCTTACCGGAAGAACAAGTCATTAATATTGTCGAAGGCAAGCCTGCCGACGCCATCAGCGATATTGGCGCAGCAGTTAGAGAAGCGCTGGCTAATCCCATCGACTCACCACCATTAAAAGAAGTAATTAAGTCTGGCGACACTGTTGCTATCATTGCCAGCGACATCACTCGTCAATGGATTAAACACGATCAGTTCTTGCCGGTATTACTTGATGAATTAAACGCTGCCGGTATACCGGACAGTAATATCAAGCTGGTTGTTGCCCTCGGCGCCCATCGTCATCATACTGATCAAGAAAACATTTTGGTCTACGGGCAAGAAACAGTCAATCGCATTCAGATCGTACAAAGCCATGCTCCAACGGCAGAAGATTTTGTATATGTAGGCAAAACTTCTCGCGGTGTGGATACCTACTTCAATAAACATGTGGTTAACGCTGACAAAGTTATTTTAACCGGCGGAATTGTGTACCACCTTATGGCCGGTTTTGGCGGAGGCCGCAAAGCTGTTATGCCTGGCATATCCGGTTACTCTACCATTCAAGGCAATCACAGCTTTTGCCTGCATGATGTAATCGGCCAGGGGGTCAGCCCTCACTGTATTTCAGGTAAACTGGACGGCAATAATATGCACGAAGATATGACGGAGATGGCTGAGTTATTGAAACCCGCTTTTCTGTTAAACGTTGTTTTCAATGCAGAAGGAAAGTTTTCCCGTTTTGTTGCCGGTCATTGGTATAATGCCTGGCTGGAAGGCACTCGCACTGTTGAAAAGATTTTTGGCGTTCCTGTCAACGGCAAAGCAGATCTGGTTATAGCCTCAGCCGGCGGGTTCCCAAAAGACATCAATCTCTATCAAGGGTCAAAAACAATTGATAATGCTTTTATGGCCGTTAAAGAAGAGGGCGTTATTATTCTGCTTTTAGAGTGCCGCGATATCATGGAGCCTCCTGATTTTAGCAACTGGTTTAATTACGAATCGCTGTATGACCGGGAGGTTGCATTACGGGCTGGCTTCACCGTCCCCGGCTTTATTGCTGTTAAATGCGGCCTTATGGCCAAGCAAGTGCCCCACATCGTTATCACTCTTCCCCAAAATAAATCCTTTATCGAAAAGGCTGGCATGATCGCCGTTACCACAATGGAAGAGGCTATGACCATTGCGGAACAAAAATTAGGCCGCAAAGATTACACTGTTACTGTCATGGCTCATGCTGCAAATACCGTACCGATCCTGCAAGGCTAAAATTTGTAAGGTCATTAAGCTAATATTTCCGGAGGGCTGCCCAAAACAGGATATCATCTGTTTGAGCAGCCCTTTGTTTTGCCATGGATTACTTTTATCTTTCAGGCATTTTTGAATATTGACCATCTGCGATAATATTGTTACACTAATATTATCTGGGAAAAATTGGGCAGGAGGATATAATGTTGCGGAAATTACTCATACTGCTTATTGTGACATCCTTTTTAATCTTACTATGTACAACTGCATCAGCTAAGAATAGTAGTTGGAAAGATCCAGCCTTTAATTTCGGCAAAGTCAAAACCATTTTCATAGAAGAACCCCAATTTTCATATACCACCCTCTCTGAAAACAGCAAATATACATTTACTAAGTATCCTGATTCCCGGGAAAAAATTATTCGCATGCTGGAAGAACGGCTGCAAAAGAAAAAACAGATTAGAACTGTTACGACCTCCTACATAGAAGAACAAATAAAGGGAGATCCCCAATTGCCCTTGCTTGAAACTGTCAGTCCTGATTTATTTACTCAAGAGCTAGCTAAACATGTTGATCTGATTTTGGAAATAACAGTAAATGATTTTGGCTGGTATCGCGACTATGTAGAGGCTTATGATACCACCGAAACCCAGACAGAACGGGTAAAGTACGGAGGAGTTACACCGGAAGGCAAAAAATATTCCGGGTGGATTGAAGTCCCCAAAACAGTTACCGTTCATCATTCGGGTTATTATAATGTCAATGATTGTGCTGAATTAAAAATTAGTTTAAAAGACCCCGTTACACAAAAGGTTGTATGGAACTATACCGATGAAAGATATCGGGATTCTCGTTCATGGACGGATGGCTACGACAAGACAGGACCGGAATCGATGATGAACCGGATTCTTGATGAAGCATTCAAAAAACTACCACTTTCATAATTACCGGAAGTTAGCAGGGCTACTTACAACAGGATTTTCATCCTGTTGTAAGTAGCCTTTTTGGTATAGAAGGTATTACCTTATTATTTATTTAATCAACCGGGCCCTGCAAAAGCAGCCTCGCCTTATCTGTCAGCTCCAGCCCCTTCCTGCCTCTCGCTATAGTGACATACTGCAGGCTCTCGAGATAACAAATATGCTGTCGCACCGCACTCTCGGGTATTCCTAATTTCATAGCCAAAGATCTGCGTCCAATAGGTTTATAGCCTGCATTAGCTCGGGCAATAGACAGCATTATTTCCCGGACAACAGACTGCTCGGTTTGCCGGACCTTACTGCGATCCCCATAAGCTACTAGCAGTTCTTCCGGCAGCAACTGCTCGGTTGGACTCTCTTCAGGACAGAGGCTAACCAGATGTTCTACTACATTTTGCAGCTCCCGGATATTTCCCGGCCAGTCATATGCCATGAGATAGGGAGCAACAAACCGGAAATACTCTTGCTCTTTGATTGCCGGATAACACTTACAATATTCCTGGTAGAAAACATTGGCTAATACTAGAATATCAGACTTCCTATCCCGTAACGGCGGCAGCTTAATGGGCAAAACTTTTAATCGGTAGTATAAATCCTCTCTAAATTTTCCTTGTTGAATAAGTGCTTTTAAATCAATATTGGTAGCAGTTATCACCCGCACGTCTACGGGAATGATACGGGCACTGCCAATGCGGCGAACTTGTTTTTCCTGCAGAACCCTGAGTAACTTAACCTGAAAAGACAAGGGAGCATCGCCAATTTCATCCAAAAAAATAGTACCCTTATGGGCTTGCTCAAACAGTCCAGGAGCTCCGCCTTTTTTAGCCCCCGTAAAAGACCCTTCACTATAACCAAACAACTCACTTTCCAATAAACTCTCTGTAAGAGCTGCGAAGTTTACTGCAATAAAGGGCCCCTTTCTGCGAGAAGATACATTATGAATACCTTGGGCAAATAACTCTTTTCCTGTGCCACTCTCACCCTGAATTAGTATGGGCGATTCTGAGGAAGCCATTTTTCGGGCTAATTCCTTTGCTCTTTGAATTTGTTCACTATCGCCAATAATCTGTTCAAGCGTATAGCGGGCATAATTTTGTTGACGGACCAGATTCCGTCTTAGTTCTTCCTCAAGTCTTTGGATTTCCGTTACATCCTTAAAAGTATAAATTTTACCTCCCTGACTGTCGGCTTGCATAATAGAGGCCGTATTAACGATCCACTGACGGTTATTGATTTTGGCAATTTTTTCTTTGTCACTGTCTTTATTCAAGAAGAGCCTGTAAATATCTTTGTCCACTATTTTACTGCTTAGCTTTTTGCCAATCAGCTCATTACTGGTCATATTTAAGAGTTCGGCTGCAATAGAGTTAACGACGGTGACATTGTTTTTATCGTCAACAGCAATGATACCATCATGTACCCTATTGATGATTACCTGCAATTGATTCTGCATTTGACTATGCCTATCGGCCATCTGTTTTGTTTGCTTGATGAATTCAATAATTTCTCTTACGTAGGTTGCTGACAACAAATTCGCCGTATTGTCCAATAAAGAAAAAGCACTTAATATTTCTACCAGTGTCGTAAAATCGATATTTCGGTGTCCAATATCAATTACTTGCTCTACGAAAGCAGGAACAAGTTCTCCCTGTCCGGTAGTGACGGCAATTTTTAGGTGAGGGAATTCCTTGGCATCCGGTGCATAGGGATAATACTTGATATGATTGATGCCCAATGTTTCTAATAGTAAAATCGTTTCTACCGTAGTGCTCACCAAATCACTCACCAATAATACCTCGGTACCGGAAGGTATTGTAAACAATTGATCAATTTCGTGGTAATTAATGGATCGTCTCGCAACAATCACCGGGCAGCCTGGAGCAAGATATTGCTTGGCTTCTTGATAAATCTGCTGACTGGTAATCACGACAAGATCATCCATAATTGGTGTTTTCATATTGCCTTCCAAATAATAGCCGGTAACGCTTACTTTATCCTTAAGTAAGCTCTGCAATTGTTTTGCCAGTGCATTGGACGTATTTTGACGCTTGGAAATAAGCGCGAGCTTCTTCATGACATCTACACCTTCCATCAGTTGATGAATAAGGAAATCACATTATAAAGGGATGAAAAGGGATAAATGGCTTTTCCCTTTTCATCCCTTTATTGTTCATTTTACAACAAAAACAGCTACAAATCTATAAAATACAACGAAACTACACACAAATGAGCACTGGCACGATACTTGCACAACTATGTGGTGGATTACTAATAATACGCCAAGGAGGATAACAATGAAGACTACTGAACCTAACCAACATTCTCAGCAAAATTCCCCGGTTCCCATATCAGGTTATATTGTACTGGTTTTTGCAATCCTTATTTTTTCCGGCATTTTTGCCAATGCCAAGGGGTGGATTACCGTCTTTGATTTCGATACCCTCAATGGCAAATTCGGCACCATGAAAGATGCTGCCAAAGCTACCTTCGTCGGCGCCGGTGGCTTTGGAGCCAAAGACGGTTTTATGTTCGCGCTGAGCCTTGTACCAGGCGTCATGTTGGCCTTAGGTATTATTGAAGTAGTTGAACATCTAGGCGGGCTTAAAGCAGCGCAAAAGCTCCTTTCTCCCATATTGCGCCCCATTCTTGGCATTCCCGGCATTACCGGCGTAGCCTTGATATCCAGCTTACAAAGCACCGATGCCGGTGCCGGTATGACTCGCGCCCTATATGAGAATGGCCAAATAACAGAAAAAGAACGGCTTATCTTCTCGGCCTTTCAGTTTACCGCCGGAGGTACTGTTACCAACTATTTAAGTTCCGGTTCAGCACTTTTTGCTTTTCTTACCGTCCCTACCATGTGGCCCTTGGTTGTTTTGTTTCTCATGAAAATATTTGGTGCCAATATTATGCGCTTTTATCTAGCTACCGTTGATCGGAGGTCCACAACCAATGAATGATAAAACGATAATTGACGTATTTGTTGACGGAGCAAAAAAAGGCTGGCACATGGGTGTAAACAACATCATTCCTAATGTTCTGATGGCTTACGTCTGTATTAATGTCCTGCAAATAACCGGCCTGCTCACCCTGCTTGGTAATCTATTCACTCCTGTTATGGCCATTTTCGGACTACCAGGCCAATCCATTATGGTACTCTTTAGTGCCATGATGTCTATGGGCGGAGCTGTTGGAGTGGCTCACGGCCTCTACACTAACGGGATACTCAATGGCACTCATATCACCATTTTAATTCCGGCTATATACCTGCTAGGTTCAAAAATCCAATATTTCGGCCGCCTACTCGGCACAGTTGGCATTCCCGCTAAATATTATCCCGGTTTACTGGCTATTTCTGTTCTCAATGCCGCTGTAGCTATGTTGCTTATGCGTTTTATATCCTAACTTATCAGATGGAGGATCATACAATGACTATTTTACCAGCTAGGGTACAAGAAATATGGACTACTCTTCATGCCATGCCAGAGGTGGGCTTTGAAGAAATAAAAACGTCTGCTTATTTAGCATCACAATTAACAGCCGCCGGTTATCAGGTCAGAACTGGCATTGGCGGAACCGGCATTATCGGCACATTGCCCGGCACCGAGCCCGGTCCGACACTAGCCTTACGGGCGGATATGGATGCATTGGCTCACATGGTCGACAATCATGCGTGTGCTATTCATTCCTGTGGACATGACGGCCATAGCGCTATGGTATTAGCAGCCGCTGAAGAACTGGCTCGCAAAGGTATAATAAAGGGGACACTTAAAATACTATTTCAACCGGCCGAAGAAAAACTATTTGGTGCTATCCGCATGATTGAAGACGGCGCTATTGATGATGTCGATATTTTATTGGGCATGCACTTGCGACCCATTCAAGAAGCCACTCTGGGGCAAGCTACTCCTGCCCTTTATCACGGCGCGAGCTATGTCATGGAAGCCACCCTTCAGGGCACTGCCGCCCACGGAGCAAGACCGCATCTCGGCATTAATGCAATTGACGGTGCCGCAGCTGCAGTCCAGGCCATCAATGCCATCCACGTTAATCCGCTTATTCCCTCTTCTGTAAAAGTTACTAAACTGCAAGCCGGTGGACCAGCTTCAAACGCTATCCCCGAGCAGGCTTTACTGACAGTAGATCTGCGAGCTCAGGACAATGCTACTATGGAAGAGTTATTAAAAAAAGCCGCCAAGGCTATTGAGGCCGGAGCTGCTACCGTCGGTTGTCAGTCACACGTAAAAGTACTCGGCGGCTGTCCTGCGGCCGTATATAGTCCAGCTATCATTGACTTAGCTAAAGAGGCTATTGTTACTGTTCTGGGAAATACCGGACTCTTAGGTTCCATCACCACCCCCGGTGGCGAAGATTTCCACTTTTTCATAAAACATAAGCCGGCACTGCAAGCAGGTTATATTGGCTTAGGAGCAGATTTGACTCCCGGGTTGCACCATCCGGCCATGACTTTTAACAAGGACTGCCTGATCAATGGAGCAAATATTTTCTTATATATGGTTGATAAGCTGCTTGGGGTTAAGAAATAAAAGATCTGTACTTTTGGCATCGCCCCAAAAGTACCAAAAGGTCTAGGCCTGTCTGAAAAAAAGACTTGGAAATACCGTCACCTTACTAAAATCCATTAAACTCGCTGCGCTCAAACAAATGGATTTCTTAACGTAAGCTGACGGTATTTCCATCCTTCGGACCGTCTTTTTTCAGAATGGCCGCTGAGAACGTGGGAAAACGAAAGTATCCGTCCATACGTTACACGGGGACTATCCCCTTTTCCTCTTCGTCCTTGTTTTCGTGTCCTACGACCTTTACGGAAATTGCCGTCCCGCAGGGTGGAAGCAGGCCTTCCTTGCGATCAGAGGCTGTTTGAGCGCAGCGAGTTTCCGGCATTTCCGCAAGGGGGGCCTGCTTCCAAGGCAATTTCTGTACGGGTCTTGATTTTTTGGTACTTTTGTATCAAGACAAAAGTACCGGCACGCCTAATCTTTCCCTCGAAGGCTATAATCCTTTTACCGGGAAGTACTTTATTCTAGAGCAAAAAACATTATACTTTCTACTCTAACAAGCAAGGGCTGTATGGAAATCAATATTTCCATACAGCCCTTTATCTTTATCCTACTTTTCGTCCGCCTAAGTAAGCCTCCATCACTCTCGGGTCATTTGCTATATCTTCAGCCTTACCATGCAGAACAATGCGCCCTGTTTCCATGACATATGCATAATGGGCAATTTTAATGGCTTGACGGACATTCTGTTCAACCAGCAGTACCGTTGTACCATCCGCATTGATTTCCTGGATTACCTTGAATATATCAGCTACCACCAGCGGTGCCAGCCCCATGGACGGCTCATCCAGCAGCAGCAGTTTAGGTCTCGCCATTAAGGCCCTGCCGATAGCCAGCATCTGCTGCTGTCCACCGGAAAGAGTTCCACCTAACTGATACTTACGCTCTTCTAAAATGGGAAAGCGATTAAAAACTTTTTGTATATCCGCCTGAATAGAGTTGTCGCTGCGCTGGTAGGCTCCCATTTCCAGATTTTCCAGCACTGTCATTTGAGAAAGGATGCTACGTCCCTCAGGAACAAGCGATATTCCTTTACTTACTATTTTATGCACAGGCAGAGCAGTAATGCTCGCGCCTTGAAACTCAATCTGCCCGGATACCGGTTTAATCAGCCCCATAATTGTCTTCATAGTAGTAGTTTTGCCTGCACCATTAGCGCCGATAAGCGACACGATGGAGCCTTTGGGCACGGCAATATCGACTGTTTTTAATGCCGTTATACTGCCATAACCGGCAACAAGCTGAGTAATCTTAAGCATATTACGCATCCTCCTTTCCCAGATATGCCTCAATGACTTCAGGATTCTCCTGTATGTCGGCCGGTATTCCTTCTGCTATTTTCCGACCGAAGTTGAGGACAACCAGTCTCTCGCAAATACTCATCATGAGATGCATATCGTGCTCAATCAGAATCACTGCCTTGCCTAATTGCTGGATCTGGGTAATGAGCAGCCGCAGATCTTCCGTCTCGCTTTCATTCATTCCGGCAGCAGGCTCATCTAAGAGGATAAGATCAGGATCAGTGGCCAAAGCCCGGGCAATTTCCAGCCGCCGCTGCTTACCGTAAGACAGGGCACCTGCGGCAACATCAATTTCATTGGCTATTCCCGTTAATTGCAGCATTTGGATGGCTCTATCACGGATTAACTTTTCTTCTTTACGCTGTCTTTTGGTCCGCCATAAGCCCTGCCACAAACCGGCTTCCGTCCGGCAGTGGGCTCCGATCATAACATTCTCCAAAACAGTCATCTGTCCAAATAAACGGATATTCTGAAATGTGCGGGCAATACCGAGCTCGGTAATCTTGTGAGGCTTAGCACCTACAATGGATTGATCCCGGTAAAGGATGCCGCCGCCGCTAGGCGTTAAAACTCCGGTAATAAGATTGAAAAGCGTCGTTTTGCCAGCTCCGTTCGGCCCGATAACACCAAGTATTTCTCCTGGATTGACCCCAAAGCTAATACCGGACAAAGCCGCCAAACCGCCAAAATTTTTACTTACCTTTTCAAGTGTCAGCATCATCCTGCAGGCCTCCTCGCTGGTTCAGACTTTTCAGCCTGAGCAGAAGAACCTGTCAGCTTAGACCGCCAGAAACGGATTGTATCTTCACTGATAAGCCCCTGTGGCCTAAAAATCATCATAATAACTAGAATGGCACCATAAATCATTTCCCGGTATTCTGCAACTGATCGCAGTATTTCCGGCAGCGAGGTTAGTATAACCGACCCCAGCAGCGGTCCCCAAACCACATTACTGCCGCCAAAAACGGCAAATAACAATATTTCCACTGCCCGGTGATAAGAGAAATCTTTTGGTCCAATATAAAAAGTAAGATGAGCAGCCAAACCGCCGGCTATCCCGGCGACAAAAGCACCTAGAAAAAAGGCCATTAATTTATAATAGACGGTATTTACACCTGATACTTCAGCGGCATGCTCATCCGCCTTGATCGCGGCAAAAGCCCGGCCTATTCTGGAACTGCGAAGACGCAAGGAGAAAAACACGAGAAATACGACAATACAGGCAAGCAGAATAATAACTGTAATATTACTTATTTGCTGCAGCGTAAGGCCCATAGCCCCCTGTCCCAGTCCCATAGCAGAAAGCCGGTTACCGATCAGCGTACTGAGTGACGGTATACCTGAAAGCCCTAAAGCTCCATTGGTAATTTTCATGTTAAGGATAATCACCCGTACAACTTCGCCAAAGCCGAGAGTAGCAATGGCCAGATAAATACCCTGCAGCCGGGTGGTTGGAATACCAATCACGGCAGCTATCAGGCAAGCGGCAATACCACCTACCGGTATGGCTAGAACTAAGGGCAAGCCGACTTTTAGCGTCAATAGGGCAGATGTATAAGCGCCAACACTCATGAAGCCGGCATTACCCAAGGACAGTTGTCCGGTGGATAACGTTAAATAAATACTAATGCCTAGCATGGCATTTATCATCATAAACATGACAATTTGCAGGTAATAGGGATTCAGTAGATCTTCCATGCTTATCGACCTCCTTGCGAAGTCTGGCTGCCGAAAAGCCCCTGAGGCCGTAAAAACAGCAGGAAAATAATCAGTCCAAAGGCTACCGCTTCCCGGTATGAGGAAGATCCGTAAGCAACGCTGAATACTTCGGCTATTCCGAGGATCAGTCCGCCGATCATGGCTCCGGTTACATTCCCCAGGCCTCCTAGTATCAGTACTGCCAGTCCTTTAAAGCCCATTGATATACCCATAGTAGGCTCAACGGCATTAAAGGCCAGCCCTACCAGCACGCCGGCCACTGCCCCCAGTCCCGAGGCCAGCATAACGGTCAGGACGATTACCTTACGGGTATCAATACCCAAAAGGCCGGCTGTTTCAATATTCTCTGCTGTTGCCCGGATGGATTTTCCTAATTTCGTTTTATCCAGCCAAAACCGGAGCGCTAGCATTAACCCAAAAGAAATAGCAAGGATAATGATTTGGATAAGCGAAATTTTCAAGGTGCCGATCTCAAACAATTGGCCTGAATAAAGAGGCGGAAAAGACTGGGCCTGGGGCCCAAATATCTTCAGAGCAAGACTCTCCAAGAAAATGGATACACCAATTGTACTAATGAGCGGTGCAAGATGAGATACTTCCCTGCGGCGCAAGGGGCGTAAAGCTACCCGTTCCAACAAATAGCCCAGCGCCGCTCCCACTACCATGGCACCTGCTAATGCCACAAAAATACTGACATTGAACTTTGTGACAAGCATCAAGCCGACAAAAGCCCCGATCATGAATATTTCACCATGGGCCATATTTACGATGTTCAGTACACCGAATATCAAAGTATAGCCTAATGCAATAACTGCATAAGTGCTGCCTAATGTGAGGCCATTGACCACCTGTTGCAAGAACACTCAATTCACCCCTTCTCTGGCTGACTTCATTATTTTAGCTCAGTAAATTTCCCATCTTTTACAACCAGGATTGTAACATCCATCGCCGGGTTTCGTTTAGCATCAAAGGCAAACTTACCGGTAACGCCCTGGAAGTCTTTTACCGTTGCCAGACTATCGCGCAATTTTTTGCGGTCTGTTGTCGTGCCTGCTTTCTCTATTGCATCAGCCATAATGTACATGGCGTCATAAGCTTGCGCAGAGAATTGATCCGGTTCTTTATTGTATTTTGCTTTGAAGGCCGCTACGAAATTTTTAACTTTCGCGTCATCTTTGCCTGGGAACCAGGGACTTGCCACAACAGCACCTTCTGACGCACTGCCTGCCAGCTTAATCAATTGTGGTGAATTGAAGCCATTGTTGCCGATAATCGGAATCGTAATACCGATTTCCCGGGCCTTTTTCAGAATAAGCGCTGCTTCCTGGTACAGGGCAGAAATAATAATCGCGTCCGGTTTAAGCGCTGCAATTTTAGTCAACTGTGCTGAAAAATCTGTATCTTTATCAGCGAAGGTTTCCACAGTCACTGTCTCCAGGCCATTATCCTTTATGGCCTGTTCAAAAGTCTTAAAGCCGGATACTGTAAAATCATTATTATTTGAATACATAACAGCTACTTTTTTCAACGAAAACTTATCTTTTGCTTTTTTCACAACATTGGGCAGAGCTAATGATTCAGGCAAAGAGTTGCGAAATACATAATCGCCAATATCCGTAATGCCTTCAGCTGTAGTGGAGGTACCCATAATTGAAACGCCAGCCTGACTGGCAATAGGTCCGGCAGCAAACATTTCGCCGCTCAAGGTTGGTCCGATAATTGCCAACACATTGTCTTTATGTATTAGCTTGTTCGTAGCATTAATAGCTTCATTTTTCTCGCCTTTAGAATCTTCAAAAATAAGTTCCAGTTTGGTTTTTCCTTTAGCATTAATTTCATCTCTAGCCAGTTCCAAACCTTGACGGATAGCCTCTCCATATGCAGCTCCGCCGCCGCTAAGAAAAGAAACCACGCCAATTTTGGCTGCGCCTCCTGCTGAATTTCCCGGTGCAGCCGATTGGCTGCCGCCACAGCCGGCCACTGCCACTGTAAACATTATCGCAAGTGTTGTTACTGTCCACTTTCGGATTGCATTTTTCATCTTAATCATTCCTATTTCCACCCTTCTTTTTGTTTTTCTTTATACCCGCTTTCTGCCATACCCCTCCTTATTTCAGAATAGAAAAACCCCTACTGGAACAGGTAACCTGCCAGTAGGGGCGTGGAATCGCGGTACCACCCTACAATTATACTCTAGCGTCCGGCATACAAGCCGGATCTCCCTTAACGCGGGACAGCGCTTAGACCTAAAGTATACTTGAATTCAGTATACATTTTCAGTCGAAGAGTTCATGGGCGAAGTAACGGCAACAGCCACGCACCGACTCGCACCACCCGTCGGCTCTCTGAGCGTTTACCCTGCTGCTTTTATCCCAATCATTACTTTTAAGTATTACTATTACAAATTTAGAAAAGCCTTGGCTTGCACCAAGTCCTTTAGGACGCAGGTGGAAGCCTATGTCGTTCTTATTTCGCAGTCAAAAAGATACTTTTTGACAAGATAAAAAACTGCAGAAGATTTCCTTGAAGCAAGAAACCTTCCGCAGAGTCTTTTATACTCACGGTGTGGCGCAGCACCATTGCCGCACTTGCATCGCTCGGACCAGCCTGTGTAACAGCGGAACCCTAGATGCACTTCCTTACGATATACTTTATACTTATTATTCATTATCACAGGACACTCGTCTTTTGTCAATACGGCAGTCTGTTAAATTTCACTTTACTGCGCTAAAAAATACAAAAGCTTCGTACAGCTGCACTGACAAAGCTTTTGTACTAATAACTGAATTTTATTTCCCTGTAAAGACAGCTTTACGCTTCTCTACAAACGCAGTCATACCTTCCTTTTGGTCATCAGTGGCAAAACAGAGCCCAAAGACTTCTGCTTCAAAGGCCACGCCCGATTCCAAGTCAACATCCAGTCCTTCGTTGACGGCAGCTTTGCAAAGTTCCACTGCAACAGGACCGCGAGACATGATTTTCCGAGCCAGCACTTTTGCTATGTTCATTAGTTCTTCCGGTGCCGTTACTTGATTGGCCAGTCCAATGCGATAAGCTTCAGCGGCATCAATCATATCGCCGGTAAACAGCAACTCTTTAGCGCGTCCTTTGCCCACCAGGCGAGGCAAGCGCTGAGTACCGCCAAATCCCGGCGGAATTCCCAGACTAACCTCAGGCTGGCCAAATTTAGCTCTTTCAGAAGCAATGCGAATATCGCAAGCCATTGCCAATTCACAACCGCCGCCAAGAGCAAAGCCATTGACTGCAGCTATAACCGGTCTGGGAAAATTCTCGATTTTATTAAATACAGCCTGGGCAAATTTCGCCCATTTACGACCTTCAACAGCCGACATCGGCAGCATTGCTGTAATATCTGCTCCAGCTACAAAGGATTTTTCACCACTGCCGGTAATAATAACCGTTTTTACGGCATCATCAGCAGCCAGCTGATCAAATATGGTATTGAGTTCATTAAGAGTATCATAATTTAATGCATTTAGCGCTTTGGGCCGATTAATAGTAACAATACCGACTCCCGCCTCTACTTCAAACAATAAATTTACATAATTGCTCATACCGCTCATCTCCTCTTCTTATCCTATTAGACAAGAGTTACTTCAACAGCTGCGCAACAAGTACCAGTTAGCGCAAAATACTGCCTGCAATGACCATGCGCTGCGCTTCATTTGTGCCTTCATAGATTTGCGTGATTTTCGCATCACGCATCAGCCGTTCAACAGGGTATTCCCGGCTAAAGCCATAACCTCCATACACCTGAACAGCTTCCGTGGTAACCTCCATGGCAACATCAGAAGCAAACATTTTGGCCATAGCTGCTTCCTTGGAGTAGGGCAAATGTTTGGATTTGTTATAAGCCGCACGATAGGTAAGAAAACGGGCTGCATCCACCTTAGTTGCCATATCAGCTAACTTAAAGCTGATTGCCTGATTGCTGGCAATGGGTTTGCCGAACTGGATTCTCTCTTTGGCATACTTAATGGCAGCCTCCAGCGCTGCTTGGGCAAGTCCAACTGCTTGAGCGGCAACACCAATACGGCCTCCGTCTAATGTAGTCATAGCAATTTTGAAGCCTTCTCCTTCTTTGCCTAGCAAATTGCTAACAGGTACCCGGCAATTTTCCATAATAACTTCTCGCTGCACCGATGAGCGAATGCCCATCTTTACTTCTTTTTTGCCAAAGGATAATCCGGGAGTTCCTTTTTCTACAATAAAAGCGCTCATCCCTTTAATACCGGCGGCTTTATTAGTAGAGGCAATAATAACCTCAATTTCCGCTTCACCGCCATTGGTATTAAATACTTTAGTGCCATTTAGCAGATAATAATCACCTTCCCGAACAGCAGTGGTAGAAGCATTGCCTACATCTGTTCCGGCATTGGGCTCGGTAAGGCCAAAGGCACCTAGTTTAACCCCCTCAGCCAATGGTGTTAAATATTTTTGTTTTTGTTCTTCTGTGCCATAGTTAAAAATGGGCCATGCACACAATGAGGTGTGCACTGATAAGCCAATGCCAGTTGAGCCGCAAGCACGGGAAATTTCTTCTACGGCAATAGCGTAAGCCAAAAAGTCACTTCCCGCCCCACCATATTCTTCCGGATAGGGCAGCCCTAAAAAGCCTAACTCACCCATTTGGTCAAAAATCTCCCGGGAGAATAACTCTTTTTCATCCCGTTCGGCAGCAGTAGGTGCTATCGACTTTTCGGCAAAGTCTCTCACCATTTTACGAATACTTTCTTGCTCAGCAGACAAAACAAATTCCATGTTGTATACCTCCTATATATTATTATTTTGACAACCCGATGTCCTAACTATTCCGTTCACCGTCCTTCCACTATCGTAAATTATTTATACAATTATTTTGGATATAGTAATTTTGCATACAAAGTTTATTGCTAAAAAAAAGAGAAATTATAATTTCTCATAAATATTCAGCAATACCTTGCGAAAAGCACGTACTTCCTCTTCACTACAGCCAGCCAGCATGGTTTTAGCAACACTTTGCATGATGGCAATAGCTTGCTCCCGAATAGCATTTGCTTCATCAGTCAGATAAATACAGTAGGATCGCCGGTCTTCGGGTACATCCACCCGGGAAACCAAATGCGCCCGTTCCAAACGGTCAATCAATCCGGTAAGTGTTGAATTATCAAGATAACTTTTCTTGCTTAATTCGGTAATAGACACACCATCACCCTTAAAGAGCGCATATAAAACTACTAACTGGCCTGGTGTAATACCCAGTCCATTTTCTTCTAATAGTTTTTTCGTAAATTGAAAATGCTTTTGCTCCGATTTAGCAAGTAAAATACAGACATTATCAAAAATTTCTAGCACATTTTATCCTACCTTTTATACTTTGTTTGCTAATATTTTGTATTCATACTATTATTGTATTTGCTTTTTGAAAACTTTGCAAATAGATTTTCATCTTTTTATAAAAATACTCCAAGCTGGCTATTGACATACCAACAAGACTCATTATAATAGTAAATAGAAATATATTTTGCACGCAAAATAAAGTTGCCAAATCGGCAGCTTACTTTTTCCGGTTATACTTCGTATGCAAAATATGTCTATGCAAAATATTATATACCCATACGTCTGCTCATCCAGACAGCTGAATTTGCATGCCCTATTTGTTTGCATGCAAAATAAAACTAAGCAAACCTATTTAAAGGAGGTTTTTACTGTGAAGTGCTCTATTTTTTCATTTGGCTCGAATCGACTTCTCACTATCGTCAGTCAATTGATACATTCCCATCAAGTCAGCAATCATGAAAAACCCGATTCCACCGCTTGCGGTATTGCCCGAATTTACTTTTCCTATTGCTGATTGGGAAAGAGAAAACCGCCCGAGTGCTGCAAGATTTTGCAAGCAAGGGCGGTTTTTCTATTATTTTTTATAATTAACATCCTCGTTTACGCAGGTCAGCAGTGGTTTACCGGCAAGCCCGGCCAACAGATTATCAGCAGTAAGTTTAGCCATAGCTGTACGAGTTTCGGTAGTGGCACTGCCAATATGGGGTACAACGAGTATATTGGGGACTTTCAGCAATGGATGATCTCCCGGCAGCGGCTCCGGGTCAGTTACATCAAGGGCTGCATAAGCAATTTGCTTTGTTTCCAACGCCTCTGTTAGCGCCTCTGTATTGACAACGGCCCCTCGCGACGCATTAACAAAATATGCGGTCTCTTTCATTAGCACAAATTCTTTCCGGCCAAAAAGGCCTTTCGTCTGCTCTGACAGCGGTGTAAGTACAATAATGCAGTCCGCTTGCTTAAGCAATTCTTCAAAAGGTTGATATACTGCGCCGATTATCGCTTCATCAGCACGGCGATTGCGGTTAAAATAAATGATATTCATGCCAAAGGCCCGGGCTCTCCTTGCTACCGCAACACCGATCTGTCCCATACCGACTATGCCCAGAGTTTTACCGGTTAGATCAATGCCAAAGGGCATACTTTTTCCTGGAACCCACTTTCCCTCCCGGACAAAGTTCCAAGCCTCATGAAGACGGCGCGCTGCACAAAGCAGTAGACCAAATGCCAATTCGGCAGTTGTTTCCACCAGAACACCGGGGGTATTGCCGAAGGGAATTCTCTGCCTGGTACAAGCTGCAATATCAATATTATCATAGCCAACTGCCGCTTGTGCAATGACTTTAAGTCGAGGGGCATGGCGCAGTAATTCTTCATCAACACGGATATTACCACTGGCTACCAGACCTTCGGCATCCTTAAGCCATTCTATTAGTGTCGCTCTCGGAATAGGCCCAGCCTTTTCCCATAACTTGACTTCACAATTTTCCATAATGCTTTGGAATGCCGGCTCCATTAGCTTGTTAGTCATTACTACTTTGTACTTGGTCACAGAGTCACACCTCAACTATTATTTATTTTTATTTAGTAGTAGAATCGTAAGTTTCAATAAGCACCTCTTCAATAATGCGGTGCGCTCGCTCCAGGTGCAACGCCATAGCTTTGCGGGCGGCACTTCCCTGCCGTTTTTCTATTGCTTTGATGATAGCCTCATGTTCGCATAAGATAACTTCGTAGCTTAAGGGTTTAGCCTTATGGTTCCGATTGGTTTTTACCACTTGGCCGTACAAGTCGTGCAAATGAGTAATGACTGAAATGATGGTATTGTTTCTGGCTGCCTTAGCGATTGCATAATGGATAGCATAATCCGAGTCTGCCGTATCTTTGCCTTGTGCCACAGCATCAACCATATCGCGGTAAGCTGCCTTAATAGCAACAAGATCTTCCGGTGTTGCTCTGGATGCTGCCAGCATAGCAACTTCGCATTCCAGTATTTTACGAACTTCCATTAATTCCAAAACAGCTGCATTTTCTCCACCTAGCAAGGAAGTTAACGGTTCAACCGGACCAGTTCTGCCAATACGCTTAACGTATGTGCCACCGCCCCTTTTAGTCGTTACCCATCCCTCGGCCTCCAATACAGCTAATGCCTCACGAACGGTAGTCCGGCTTACTCCGAAAATTTCTGCCAAGCGTTTCTCAACAGGCAATTTATCACCATAGCCAAACTGACCGCCCTTGATTAATTCCTTCAAACGACGAAGAATTTCATCAGATAACTTTACTCTTTCAATTTTCCCTAGCATGTACTCTCCCCATTGTGCCGTCTTAACTGTTGGGTTCCTCACTTTCTTTCGGAAATCCTGCCACCTTCTTTAACAAACAGCATTCGGGCTATTCGTTATTTAAAGCTGTTTATATGCTTGCCAGCTGTTAAAATAAATTACCTTGTGCATTAAAGGGCAGGGTAAATGCCTCCCCTACCACTTCGAGAAATTTATTGTCCCGTGCCAAAGGAATCAGGTTCTCTGAGATTTCAATTTCATCCAGCCTTATCGTATTCTTAATGCGGACAACGGTAGCCTGCTTTTTGTCCAGCCGGTTACAGGTCTTAATGCAGGCCTGCAATGCTTGTTTATCATTTTTAAGCACCATGGGAATTTTAACGCTTCCCGGTACTGTAGAAGTTAATGAATTAGGATAAGTATCTTCAAATGAAATTTTTTCAAAAGCCCGCTTAGTAGTAAAATCCACAATTCCAAGACCATTGGCATTGCCATGAGATACATTGGTAATATCAAGTACGGCTACTCGCGCAATATCCGGACCGCCAGTACAAAAGGAAGTATGGTATCGACCTACAATATTGGTGTCAAAGCCTGTACCGCTGATATCTTTGCCAATTTCGTCAATAATCAAAGCATCCAGCTTATCAAAGTAAATTCTCGGACAAAGCCGTTTGCTTTCCACCTGCAAGGCAGGCTCGGCCTCAGCAATTTCGTGATTAAGCAATACTTCCATGTGACAAGTCTCATGATAGGCGTTTTCCAATAGCCCGACAGCAAATAATATATTAGCCTTAGCCAATGATACTTTAGCCATGGCCGGTATATTCTCCGCCATTTGGCCAAAGCCGAGTTCATGGCAGATATCAGCTCCCTTTTGTTTTCCTAAACCAATAGTAATAAATTTCATCAATCCGCTTTCATAAGGCCCCCGGAAGGCCACATGCGGTTTGATCCGATTGATAAAAACAGTCCAATTTGCCTCATAAGCATGCTTATCAAAAAACACGGGGAATCCGTTCTCCGATATACCGGTCTGTACTGTCTCCATCGTTGCCCGGATGGGGGCACCGATATACTCTTCCGTATAGCCCATGCCAATGAGCATACTGCGCTGTCCTGCGGCGGTAGCGCTGCCATGACTGCCCATTGCCGGCACCAGGAAAGGTTCTGCCCCGGCTTTTTTAATTTCTTCCACCAATGTTTTGACCATAAGCGGTAAGTTGGATATACCCCGGCTGCCGACGGCAATAGCAACTGTCTGACCCGGCCTGATAGCCCCCAGTACATTCTTAGCGGCCAGGCGAGTTTTAAACTCGCCTACAACATCGTCAATGACAGGACGTTCGAAAGTTTGCCTTACTCTTATCATCCGCGGAATTGTTATCGGATCAAGCAGGTTATCGATAGTACTCATCATTTTCCCTCCTTTAATCAAGTCTATGGCATGCGGGTAATACAAAACTGTTCATCATGGCCAAGCACTTCCGCTTTAGAAAGCTTGCCGGAAGCAACTGCCAAAATTTCCTGATAAATTTCTTCTCCCATTTGTTGGAGCGATTTCTCACCGGTAATTACTGTACCGGCATTGATATCAATGTTCTCGTGCATGCGCTGGTAAGTTCGTGGATTACCGGTAATCTTGATGACCGGTACACCGGGAAATCCGGACGGAGTGCCCCTCCCGGTGGGGAAGCAGACGATCTGCGCTCCGGCAGCTGCCTGACCAGTGGTAACTTCTCCATCGTGCCCCGGACCATCCAATAGTAATAGCCCCTTCTTTAGAGGAGCATCGCCGTAGGAAAAGACCTCTACAAAAGGAGCATTGCCTGATTTTTTCATTCCGCCAAGCGATTTTTCCACAACGCTTGACAGTCCTCCATCATAATTGCCTGTAGAGATAAGGTGTTTGCGTTTTTCGTTGGATGAATGCTGCGTCTGCCGTTTGAGACGCTCTTCCATTGCGCGAATGACTCTGAGAATATCCTGAGCCACCTCTTCATTGACTGCCCGCCGGGCAAGAATATGTTCGGTACCAATCAATTCCGTCAGTTCCGTTAATATAGAGGACCCTCCCTGAGCCACAATTTTATCTGATGCAATGCCTAGTGCCGGATTAGCAACCAGGCCGGAAGTAGTATCAGAGCCACCGCAGTTTAGGCCAATCATTAATTCACTAACAGCTGCTTCTTCCCGCCTTTGGAGCGATGCCTGCTGCTGCATCTTGCGGGCATAGCGAGTACCTGTTTCAATTGCTTTAATAGAATCGCCCTCATCTTGGATAATAACCGTTTCCAGCAGCTTGCCGGTAGGCGCAATACCCTGTGCCAGCTCGTAGGGCGTAAAGCGTTCACACCCCAAGCCGACAACAACTACTCCGGAGAAATTGGGATTGCGGCCGATACCAATTAAGGTTTTGGCTGTAATCTCCAAATCATCGCCTACTTGGCTGCAGCCGACAGGATGACTGAAGTGTACCGCACCGGGAATATTTTGTGCGATCCGTTGCGCCACTTTGGCTGAGCAAAAAACCGACGGAATGATCGCAATAAGATTACGAACACCCACTGCCCCATTTTCCCGTCGAAAGCCCCAAAATGTGTCACCCATCACTTCATCCCCCTGTCACAGTACATATTATGGCTGTGAATCCAGCCGCCTTTTTTCAGCGCCCTTTTCATTCTGCCGATTTCTTCGCCATATTTAAGCACTGCCTCATCCTGTTCCAAATTAGTCAGAGCAAATTTATGACCAAAGGGGATATCCTCTACTAGCACAACTTCGTATTTTTTACCGCTATCTTCAGCCACCAGACAGGTATCTCCTGTCACCAGATCAGTCAGGGCCACAGCAACATTATCTTTCTGATCCAGGATTAACGCTGTTTTTCCTGCTGCTAAACTCGCCAGTTCGATCTCACTCACTTATGATCACCTTCCCACTTTAATAAGCCTTGATCATCCCACCGTCAACCAGCATCGTTTGACCGGTTATATATGTGTTGGCTTCAGAGCAAAGAAAAACGGTCAGCCGGGCAAATTCATCCGGTGTTCCGTAGCGCCCAAGGGGAATGGTTTTTATTGTATTTTCATAGACCTGTTCAATCGTCATATTTGCTTTCTTAGCCCGTATCTCATCCAACTGCTGTATACGGTCTGTGCCAATGCGCCCCGGCCCCATGACATTCACCAGGATATTATCCTTACCAAATTCATGGGAAAGTGTTTTGGTAAGACCCATAACTCCCATGCGAAAGGTATTGGAAAGAATGAGATTTTCCAGCACCTGTTTAACTGATGAAGAAGTGTAATTAACAATGCGTCCCGTACCTATTTGGCGCATAAAGGGCACAACCTCACGTATGCTCCGGATATAAGACAATAAATTAAGTTCATACGCCTTTTGCCATACTGTATCGTCAAAGTCATCGAAAGTACCGGCCGGAGGCCCTCCGGCATTATTAACCAGTGCATATACCGGACCAAAGCGATTAACCGTATTTGCAACAACCTTTTTAATATCCTCAGCTTTGGTGACGTTACCCACTGTATAAGCCGGCTCTTTTCCGGTAGCAGCCTTAATTTCAGCCTGAGCAGCTTGCAATTTTTCTTCGGAAGAGCTAAACAGCATTACATTAGCACCCTCACGGCAAAATTCAAGAGCAGCAGCCTTCCCTAAACCTGCACTGGAAGCCATTACCAAGACGGATTTATCCTGTAACCCCAGATCCATTGTCTTTACCTCCTTTATTTCCTTGTTTTAAGATCAACAACAGGATTAACCAAAGTTTCAAAACCATCGATCCGGCACTCGACAACATCACCATGTTGAATATGTACGGCCCGGGGAGTACCGGTTAAGATAATGTCTCCAGGCAGCATAGTCGCGACTTTCGAGTGAAAGGATACGAGATAGTCCGGGGGAAAAGTCATATTAGCCACAACATTTTGGGCATAAATACTGCCATTACTGACAGTGGCCACCTGCAAGCCGGTTATGTCCGCAATTTCATCAGGCGTAACAAGTACCGGTCCAAAACTTAAAAAGGTGTCAAAATTTTTGGACCGGGTTAAATAACGCGGATTAATCCGCAAAATATCTTCTGCAGTCATATCAATGATTGTGGTAAAGCCGGCAACGGCACGTAACCAATCCTTTTCTTCCACATCTTTACAGGTAGTGCCGAAGATAATAGCAAGTTCAGCTTCAGCAGTGGTTTTTTCTGATTGCAGCGGTATTTGAATGGTATCACCGGGACCAATAATAGTAGTATCGAATTTAGCGAAACTGGCAGGAGCTAAGGTGGGTGCCTTTTCAGCAAGATCTCCTGCATGATCGACATAATTAAGTCCAATTCCCCATATTTTAGAAGGATGGCGATAGAGGGGAGCATATTGAATTTCGTCCAGAGGTATAGCCTCTTCTGCCAGGGCAGCAAGCTGACTTTCGCCGCCGCACTTGTACCAGGTTGTCATTTCTGCCAACTGATTGGTTTTAATAAGTTCCAGTATATCCGTTGACCAAGATTTGCCCAGCTTTTGATTAATCTGGCTGACCGGCAGAACACCTGCTGCAGTAACAACTGAAGCGATTTCTGTTTCATTCAGTTTAATTGTTGCCAATCGCATAAGAAAACCCTCCCTGTTATCCACTATTTAACTAAACAACTCTTGTAAAGTAGTCATACAACTTTACAATAAAAATGCCCCTGCACCTATTCACCCTGACCCTTGCTCTTACTTCCAATTATTCTCAGTATTTCACTTAACCCCCTATTCTGTCAATACTTTCATGATTGCTGATAAAAGTTAAGAAACTATGAAATTACAAGAATTCAGGTACTTGGTATCGATAACTATAAAATATGGTTTATTTTAGCAATTATTACCATTCTGTTTTTTTAATAATTTATGGTATAAAGGAAAAGACAGCCTTTTTTTATATGATGAAAATTACCTTTCTAAAGTTGTATGGTTTCTTTACAAATTGCGACTTTCGCGCTAAAAAACGTACCAACTGAAACGGCGCCATTTCTGCTGTTTCAAAAGAAGCGTTTGCCGGCCCAACTTAAAAGCATAATGAAACCTTTAGTAATAAATGGTAAACCCGCAAGATTGATCACCGGTGTTTATTTTGAAACTAAAGGGGGTTTTATGAGCCATGGCAAATGCTTTTGAAACATGGGGTAAGAAATACGGCCTTATCCTTTCCCTGCTCGTTGGTTTGGCTATTTGGTTTTATCCGGCTCCACCTGCAATGACGATAACGCAGCATAAATTGCTGACTATCTTTGGCGGCGCTATTGTACTATGGATAACAATCGGCGTAAACTTTGCTGTTAGTTCTATTTTTACTACCGTTTTGCTCTATTTCTGGGTAGGGAATGTAACCGGCCAAGTTAAAGATGGCATGCTTATCCGTAGCACAGACTTTGCACTTAGTCAATTTTCCTCAGCATCCCTTTGGCTGTTGGTTACCGGGTTTGTTATCTCCATTGCTATGACAAAAACGGGTGTTGCCAAGCGTCTATCTTTACATATGATTCGGTTGCTGGGCCGGACCCCCTTTGGTGCTATCATGGCCTCGCTGCTTACGAACTATCTGATTGCGCCTGTGACTCCAGCTAATACTGCCCGGACAGCAGCCATGCTGCCGATTATTCAAGGTATTGCCGAAGCATACCACGCTGTTCCTGGTAAAAGTAATTTTGGCAAAGCAATCGCACTGTCGGCAGCCTTTGGCGGGAATATTACGGGATCGGCCTTCTTGACAGGTACGATTGCCAATCCGGCCGCCTTAAGCGCGATTATCGCCGCAGTAGGTGCCTCTACCTATACTAGCTGGAGTTATTGGGCACTGGCAGCAGCCCCCACAAATTTTATTATTCTTTTTGTTACTGCCTGGCTGCTGATTAAACTATTTCCACCTGAAATTAAGCAAATTCCCGGCGGCATCGGCTATGTAGAACAAGAGCTTCGAACAATTGGTCCTATGTCTGCTGCAGAAAAAAGAGCTATTCTTTATTTCCTGCTTGCACTGGGCTTATGGGCCACCGATAGACTTCATGGCTTCAACTCTACCATGATTGCATTTCTCGCATCAGCACTGGTCTTCTTTCCTAGAATTGGCGTACTCGACTGGCGGGAAAGCCAAAATCACCTGCCCTGGGAATTGTTTATGTATTTCGGCGGTGTCCTCACTCTGGGCGATGCCCTTATGAAATCCAAATCAATTGAATTTGTCATTAAAGGATTACTTGCTTCACTGGGATTACAAGCGATTCCGGAAATGACCTTATTGTTTTGTCTGATTGGGTTTACTATTTTTAGTCACATCGTTTGGTCTACGACGACCGCAATGGCAGGTGTCATGCTGCCAATTTATGTCGGCATTGCCCAGGCACTGGGCTTTGATGTTGCCCGCTTTTGCCTGCCGCTGGCCATCATGATCGGCTATGCCTTATTTCTACCTTTTAACACCATGGGTAACATCATCTTTCTTGGTACCGGCTTTTACACGGTAAGTGAGCAGCTTAAGTCTTCGCTCATTCTGGGTGCCATCATTTGGGGATTATGGATTATAACCGCTCTCACCTGGTGGAAGGTAATTGGGCTAACTTGATTGAATAGTGGTAAAGCCACACGAAAGCCACGGCAGGAGTTCAAATGGTCATCGTTTATGCAATAAAAGGAGGATTACTATGCGCTTTGTCACGTATGAAAGCGCCGGAGAACCTGCAATCGGGTTACTGGCAGCATCGGAGCAACACATTATCCCGCTTCAAGCAAGCGAACACCGCTATTATGGCGAAGTCCTATTACCGCCAACTATGCTTGCGCTTATTGAACAGGGTGAACCTGCTCTGGAAAGAGTAAAAGAAATCGCCAGCAAGGTTGCCAAAGACACAGACACTAGTCTGCTGCTGCCACTGGCGGCAGTACGTTTGCTAGCCCCCATTCCCCGCCCCCTCAAAAACATCTTCTGTATCGGTAAAAATTACGTCGAACACGCTATGGAGTTTGATCAAACAGCTGATCCCAATATTGCTGTTCCCAAATATCCGGTTATCTTCACTAAGGCCCCTACTACTGTAATCGGTCCGGGAGCAGGCATTAAAAGCCACAGGCAAATCACCAGCGCTCTGGACTATGAGGTAGAATTAGCCGTAATTATTGGCAAACAAGGCTCCTATATTAGCCCCGAGACAGCGATGGACTATGTATTTGGCTATACTATCCTGAATGATATAACCGCCCGGGACCTGCAGAAACAACACCTGCAGTGGTTCCGCGGAAAAAGCCTTGATACCTCGGCACCTATGGGACCTTACCTAGTACACAAAAGTGCCGTTCCCAATCCCGGCAACCTGACAGTAGCTCTTAAAGTCAACGGTGAAATCCGTCAACATTCAACTACAGCAGACTTTATCTTTGACATTCCAACTCTTATCAGCACCATTTCTGCCGGCATTACACTTGAGGCGGGTGATATTATTTCAACCGGTACACCGGCAGGTGTCGGGGCGGCACGTAAACCGCCGCAATTTTTAAAACCAGGAGATACCTTAGAGCTAACCATAAGCGGCCTCGGCACCTTAACCAATACGATTATTGATTAAGAAAAAGGGGACTGTCCCCTTTTTCCCATATAAAAATAGCCCTGACCTTGCATAACGCATAGGATCAGGGCTATTTTACAATTTGGGGTAAAATTATGTAAGTAAAAAGCATTTCATCACCATTCTATCTTCTCCCTCGCCATATTCAGCTTTGCGAAATTCGGAAACAACAAAGCCCAATTTAGTTTCATATAGCTTTACTGCTCCCGTATTTTCAGGGTCAACAGTTAATTCTACCTCTTTGATGCTGTGTCCCGCTAATTGCCGAAGGCTCTCTGTCAGCAATTCAGTGCCTATTCCCTGTCCACGCCATTGCCGGGAGACCGAGACACCAACCAGATACGCTTTGCGGGGATCATCCCAATCCAGCATGTACTGAATGGAACCGACAATTTCTCCCTCTCTTTTAATAACGAAAATCCGACCGTGCCTAATGAACGGTACAATATGCCATTCATTCATACCGCCATTGCCAAAGGCCTCTGTCTCTAATTGAACTAAGCGGCGGATAACGTCTGCCTTAACAGTCTGCACTTGCTCAATCATTGATTTTATTCTCCTTGAACTCTTTTTTTACATATTTGGAATCGCAAGCCGAAAGCAGTCCTGCATAAGTTAAATGAAAAGACATTTCGTCTCCTACCTGGACGTCTCGCTGCGAATCGGTGATATCCACAATCAAGTGATCACTGCTTGCCCCCATAACCTCTATACGTTCGTCCACCGGCCTGACTCCTTCAATATTGACATCTTGTTTCCCCAAGGCCAAAATCGCCCGATTTCTTATCCCTCTATCAACAAAATGAGGTATGTTGCCAAAGGCATCACGGCCAACATTACCGATCGGCATGGACGGCTTATACTTTACTTCAATAACCTCAGCACGCAGTATAAATGCATCATGACAAAGCCCCGGAATAACTCTGCTATTGGTAGTGTCGGTTCCCAGCAGTATCCCTTCACCAATTCGCAGTTGATTAACACCGGCAGGCATTTTCTTTGTTTCAACCAAAATTAACGACGACGTTCCGCCTCCTGATATTACGTCAATCATAACGCCCAGCTTATCTTGTACTGCGTTTCTTAAATTAACCAGAACACCTAGATTTTCCTGTTCAGGCAGAATCCCGCCAAAACACCCCATATTTGTACCTAATCCTTGTAGATGCACCCCTTTCATTCGGGATATCTGCTCCACCGTACTTAGCACATCATCCTGCAATACACCTTCCCTAAGATCACCCACATCTACCATGAGTATTACCTGGTGTACTCTTCCCGCTTGCTGCGCTGCCTGCGCTAAAGCCTGAATGACAGTGACTTCCGAATTGACACTAACATCGGCATAGCGGACTACCTCGCTAACATTGCTCAATCGGGGAATTCTAAGTAATGTAATATGCTGTCCAAAGCCCCGGCTCCTGAGCTCTTCTATATTTTCCAGTCTCGAATCGGCTAATCCGTCAACTCCCCCCTGCACCATAGCGGTAACAATCTGGTGAATAGCTGTAAAGCCTTTGGTTACACCCAATACGGCTATTCCTTGAGCGTGGCACCCTTCAACAATACGGGCTGTATTTCTTCTGATTTTGTCTAAATCAACCTCAAGCACTATACTGTTCATCATAAGCCTTCACCCCTAACCTTACGTGTCACCAACCTCTAATCACCATATCCATTCTCCCGCCCATCATTAACAACTTATATTTTATATGCAAGTTGTTAGTTCGTATTATACCGGATGATTGTCAAAATTGTCAAAGCAGTCTTTCCTGTGGCTAGCGCGTTCCAATAAAATGTCCTCCTCGTATTGCCCGGGCATCAGATACCGTAACAAACGCTTTTTCATCCCATTCGAATATTAACCGCTCCAGTTTTTTCATGCGCCGCCGCTCTAAAACCACATTCAACAAATGATAACTTCCCTCTTTTCCCTGGCAGGGAAATACGGTAACACCGAAACCTGCATTGCGCAAATAGGCGGCAAAGGCTACTCCGTCGCGCTGTGTAACCACCCACAAAATCAAAAAGCCCATGGCCATTTTTTCTTCCAGCCATACGCCCACAATATTCCCTGTAGAAAAGCCTAAAGCATAAAAAATAAGGCTGGTCCACTCGTTTAGCGTGTTAAAAACATAGCGTAATGCAATAATATAAATTAATATTTCTACAAATCCAATGCTGCCGGCTAATAGTTTATGCCCCCGCATCAGCATAATGGTACGGATGGTGGCAAGCGATACATCAGCCACTCTTGCAAAAAAAATGATAATGTACCCGGCTATTTCCACTTTTTATACCATCCCCTCACCTGGAGATTTCATAAATCCAGCATGTTTATAATTCCCCTGTATAAGGCAAGGTATCCTTGCTTTACATGCAATCACCATAATCTGCAAGCTTACATTTTAATCTTCTGCACGTAACGCAAAAGCGGTCTGAATCTCCCTGCTGCGAGATTCAGACCGCCACACAACTTTCACAAGCATACTATTAATAATGACATCCATTTTCGTAATATTTATTCTCAATTAGAACAAGAAAGTATATTTCCACCTGACTGTAACCGGCATTGCGAATATTACTGTCAATTATGGCTGCTGCCTGGTCCTGAATAACCTGGGTCAAACCAATTTACCTGAACTATGGGATAGCATTTAGCACCTTCTCCCTCACCAATAAATACTGTTGGTACCAGTTCAATCGTGAAATATTCTCTCGGACAGCCGATGCACTCAGTTAATTCCGTCACCAGTTGGTTACTGATTAACCGGATATCGTTCTCTGCCATACCTCTGATTATAATTTGCGGCACCTATTACCCCTCCTTTTTATTATAGACCGCCGCTCTCAGGCGGACGAAATGATTCTTCCGGCATTGCAAGCAGCTTATGAATAGTGCTGAACATTACCGGTTTATCCTCCGGAATTCGTCCATTAACATAAGCGTAGTTGGATGCATGGTCACTGTACAAAAGGCTTGCTGCCTGCAAATTAGTAATAAACAGCTCTGTTTCACGCAAAGCTTCATGCGGGCTCAGCAGTCCAAATTCTCCGGCAGCCCATCGCTCATACATTACTGTTCCTTCCATGGGAATAAAGGTTCTGAGACGAACAAATTCAGGATTGAGCTCATTGAGTACACGGGCACTGGCGATTGCGTGCTCTTTTGTACGCTCCCTTCCGCCAATACCGATGAGAATATATTCACTAAGCTCAATACCGGCAGTACGAACTTTTTGGCCGGCTGCTATTACAGCAGCCGCATCCGCTCCTTTGCAGATACGCGATAAGGTTATATCATCACCGCTCTCAATGCCGCAGTGTATGCGACTCAGACCGGCTTCCTTCAAGCGTTCCAGTTCTTCCTTGCTTTTCCTGTTAATAAACTGAGTGGAACCATACAAAGTAATACGCTCCATATTGGGAAACAGCTGTCGAGTATAGCGAAATATTTCTTCCAGTTGCTCTGTTCGCATAATAATGGTATTGCCATCCGGAAAAAACACCGTATCCACATTAGGACCGTATTGAGCCTGGGCAACCCGCAAATCTGCTTTAATTTCTTCTACCGGACGAATGCGGAAATTTTTATCTTTATACATGGCACAAAAAGCGCATTTGTTGTGTGGGCAGCCAATAGTTGCCTGAATAAGCAGGCTATTAGCCTCACTAGGCGGACGGTATACAACACCTTCATAACGCAATCATATTCCTCCTCTGCTACTATTTCTGCCGTTATTTTTATTGTAAGGTATTCGGCGCTATTTTACTATGCAAGAAAAATGCAAGGTGCAATTAAAAAGACTCATCAATTGCTGCTACAATTGATGAGTCTTTTTAGTTACCGAACAAATTTTATTTGAATTTATTGTTCCCTTAACTTAAAGAAGATATTAATATCTTCCCAGTTAAAAGCTACATAGCGAAGATCATTACTGATGATAGAATGGCGAGACATAATCAGCTTAGTAAGCTTCCCACAATTCAAATCATTCATCGCCAGGTCGGATATCAGCTCACTTGCGCTAGCCTGTTTTTTGTTGACGCTCCTATGCTCCACCATAATCTCCACCCCTTTTAGTTTGCACTCAGGTTCCAGCAACATCTGGTATAGTTATAGTATAAATCTATATCTTATTAATTAAAAATATTGATAAACTATGTTAGAATAGTTTATAACTATATTTCGGAGGCGAAAACGATGGAATTACGACAATTGGAATACTTTCAAATGGTTTGCCGATGCAACAGTATCACAAAGGCTGCCGCCGAATTGCACATAGCCCAGCCTTCCATCACTATTGCCATAAAGAAATTGGAAGATGAACTGGGTGTAACATTGCTGGACAGAACGCAACGGCAAATTACGTTAACTACGGAAGGCCAGGTTTTCTTGCAGCGTATTGACGATATCTTAAATCGCCTGCATGACGCAACAGTTGAAATGAATGACTATCGGATTTTACAAAAAGGTTCAATCCGAATTGGTGTTCCCTCCACGATTGGTACTTTTCCCTTTCCTAACCTCTTCGCGCGTTTTCAGAAACTTTATCCTCATTTTAAACTGACGGTTGTAGAGGCCGGCTCTTTAACTATTCCTACTTATCTCGAACGGGGAGATATCGAACTTGGTATCATGATTACTTCTACCATTTCACCACGTCTGGCTACAGTCAGCATTGCAACTGGACAAATTCTTGTCTGCCTTCCTCCCGGCCATCCTTTAAGTAATCTCTCCAACATTGACTTTAACGAACTACGGAACGAACGTTTTGTACTGTTAAAAGAGGATTCCTATAGCCGGCAGCTGATCCTGGCTGAGTGTAAAAAACACCAGTTCACTCCCAATATCGTATTCAGTTCAAGCCAGATTGAGACGGTCCGCAGCTTAGTAGAACAAGGAGTAGGTATTTCCTTTCTCGTCGATGCAGTAGCCCAAAAGCATGGTACCATCATCACCCGTCCACTAACCGAGCCGCTCATGTATCAAATTGCATTGGCTTGGAATAAGGAGCGTTATCTATCCAAAGCAACAAAATTATTTATTGATTTTGTTGCCGCTACTTAACTAAATGTTTTTTCAGCAAGATAACCGCTCCAAACAACGACAAGCAAACTACCACTGCGCATATACCGAATTAATTTACCTAATTTTCCTGAATTTAAGGCCTCATAAATAGCAGGCTCATCTTGCACATTACCAGCCAAGAGCATTTTAGCATGTTTCATTACCATGTCCCGTTTGTGTTTCGCCACTATATTTATTTTCAAATTACTTTTATGCTATCCATAGAAAGTCAAATAGTGACAGGATTTTCCGTTTTACATGTGTAATAAATAATTAATTGTAGATAAAATGTAGAAGGTGACTGACTAGATGAGTAACATGTTTTGGCGAATACTTTTTTTAGGCTTGTTTTTAACAACAACAATGACCGCCTCTGCAAAAACTATTCTCTATGTTCCTGCAGATGATCGTCCGGTGAGCCTGCAATATGCTGCCGATACGGTAACAGCTGCAAAATTTGATATTTTGGTGCCTCCTGTAGAATATTTAGCTGGTCATAGCCGGGAAGGTGATCCGGAACGTTTATGGGACTGGGTGCTGACCAATGCCAGTCAGGCTGATGCATTGGTATTGTCAGTAGATTCCTTGATTTATGGAGGCCTAGTGGATTCCCGCGTTCATGAATTCAGCAGCGTCGTACTGGAATGGCGGTTAAAAAGGTTTGATCAGTTGAAAAAGCTCTGCCCCCACTCCCCCTTATACGCTTACAGTACTGTTATGCGCTCGCCGAAAGCCAGCGGCAGCCCGGTGGAACCGCCTTATTATGAAAAATACGGCAGTACCATTTTTCAGGTCACCGCTCTGCAGGATAAAGCAGAGACGTTGGGTTTAACAGCTGCTGAACGGCAACAGCTGCAAACGTCAACTGCCAGCATTCCTGCCGATATAATGGCAGATTGGATGAACAGAAGAGCTAAAAACTATCAGATCAATGCACAGTTAGTTAATCTTACACGGACAGGCGTTATTGATTATCTGATTGCCGGTCGTGACGACACGGCTGTCTTTTCACAATCTCATAAAGAAGGGCGTTTATTAAATCAATTGGCCCATGATTTATCCATAAGCAAGTATGCTTCTTTTCCGGGTGCCGATCAGTTGGGCATGGTATTGCTTGCCAGAGCCTATAACACACTTAATGGTACCACTCCGGTAATAGCAGTTCACTACACTCTCGGTACCGCAGCAGCAACCATCCCGCGTTACGAGGACCAACCCTTTGGTCAGACGATTACTGACCATATTATGGCCGCCGGCGGAATAGTTGGAACCCCTTATCAGAAACCGGACTTGCTGCTGGCGGTAAATACACCGCTCAGCAATATTACAGAAGAAGCTGAACTATTGGATAATATTCCGGCGATATTAAACAGTACCCGCCAATTTGTAACTACTGTTAAGCAAAACATAGCTGCAGGAATACCAGTGGCAATCGTCGACGTAGCCTTTGCCAACGGAGCTGATAATGCCCTAATGACCGAACTAAATAGCAACCGCTTACTCACCAGGCTGAGTGCTTACTCTGGCTGGAATACAGCCAGCAATACGCTTGGCTATGCTCTCGGACAAGGGTTAATGGCTAAATCAATGAACGATACAGACCGCCTGAATATACTGGCTGTTCGTTACCTGGACGATTGGGCTTACCAGGCTAACATTCGCAAGGAAATTTACCGGGAGCAGCCTGACCTGCGCGATGATAATGTGCGGTATCTCGACCAGCCTAACACCGAACTGGAAGCCATGGTGCAAAAAAAGCTTCGCAGCTTTGCCCGGAAACAGCTTTGGGTGCAGCCCGATTCTGTTCAAGTTTCCTTCCCCTGGAATAGGCTTTTCGAAATAGACATTACGCTCACACCACCTGCATCGGTTCACTAAGACCAGCTATCTGTAAAAAGACCTCTTATTGTATTCTTCTACAATAAGAGGTCTTTTTACACAGGTTTATATCGTTTTTTCGTATTACCAACAGCACTGCCCTCATTCTCTGCTATTGCACGTGGAAAAGATATTGTAAAGGTGGTTCCAACTCCCATCTTTGATTTCATTTCAATTTTTCCGGCATGCCGTTCGACAATACTATAGCATACCGCCAAGCCGAGACCGGTGCCACAATCTTTGGTAGTAAAAAAGGGGTCAAAGATTTTACTTACATACTCTTGTTCAATTCCACAACCATTATCTGCAGTTATTAATTCCACTTTATCCTGGAAGACTTTTGTCTTAATACACAGCTTTCCTTTAGCAGCCATTGCTTCTATAGCATTGCGGGAAAGATTTAAAATCAACTGCTTCATTTCTTTTTCATTCAATAATAGCATCGGCATTGCTTCTTCCAGATTAAGTACCACTTCAATATCATGCTTGGCGGCATCGGCCTGTATCAAGGGCGTGATACTTGTAATAATGGTGTTCAGGTTTTGCTCTTCTTTTACTACAGCTTTATTCTTTGCAAGAGATAAAAAGTCGGTAACAATAGTGTTTATGCAGTTTAGCTCTTCCATAATAATGGAATACTTTTCTTTCTGGTCATCTTCCGCCTTAGCAGCCAGCATCTGAATATACCCCATAACTACCGTCATAGGGTTGCGAATTTCATGAGCTACGCCGGCAGCCATCTCGCCAATAAGATTTAGGCGATCCAATCTCGCCAATTCCTTGCGCAACTGTTCTAATTCCGTAATATCTTGATAAAAGGCAACAGCTCCTATTATTTTACCACTAGCCGGTTCTCTGGTAGGGTGTACACTAGCCAAGAAACACTTATCGCCACGCTGGCACAAGCGAGCGTTTATCTCTTCTCCCTGTAAAGCACGGGCAATTAATAAATCATCAGCGTAATCCTCCTGAATCGCAATTGACATTTGGTGAATATGCGCCGATTTAAACCGATTGTATATTTGAGGCAGCAGCTGAATTGCCGTATTGTTAATTGCTGTAATAAACCCTTCACTATCGACAGTAAGAATTGCCAGCGGCGCTGTGTCAATCAACTGTTGCAATCGCTGCGCCTCATTTATATATTGCAGCGTCAATTGCTGCTGAATAGTCTCGGACTCCTTATTTTGGGTAACATCCCGGGCCACACAAAAAACGGCAGCAACAACATGATTCCTACCAAATATGGGGTTCAGGAAATATTCAAGATAGCGAATTCCATGTGGAAAAGCTACCTTCGCAACCTTTGACATGGACGTTCCTAATAAAAACACCGTCTTTAAATGAGCCTCAAAAGGAATCATTATCTCCCGTGGCAAACCTAATTCTCGCCAATTTTTGCCGATTACATCTAGCTGCTTTAAGCCAAATAATTGCGCTCCCGAGATGCTGGCATAAGTGAATCGGCTGTGGCAGTCTAGGATAAACGCACAGTCGTGACTCAATGAAATAATCTTGCCAAAAATCTCTGATTGATTTTTGATCGCAGTAGTTAGCGCAGATAGTTCAGTCTCAATCATTTTACGATCAGTCATTAACTTTTCAAGTTGTTTATCAACTTCTGTTAATTTTGCTATATATTCCTGAATTAATTGCAGCATCAACTGGCCACCCCACGCTTATCAATAGTCTCAAAACCCCAACGAAAGAAACACGGTTACGAGCCTACCGTGTTCTATAATAAAGATAATTTTATTTAATTATAGGCCATAAAAGAGTGTACTTTAAAAGTATTTGTAATAATATCAAAATAAGCTATTCCCTAATTTTGTTTAAATTCCCTGCTGATTGAGTATTAATTTATCACTATTTGCTTAATAAACCAAGAAATTCGGCATAATTATTCTATATTTCTTTATTTTTCTACAACAACCTTTATTTATAAAATTAAGTATAGTAATTTAATTATTTTTAAAAAATTATTTATTTTCACAAAAAATTATGTTGACGTAACATATTTATTCATGATAGAATTTAGTTTTTGTTTGCTATTAACCACCTCTTATTATATACTTAAGTAAAATGGTAGTTAATGGGGGGTGACTCATGTTTAAGATAGGCGACAAGATTTTTTATCCCATGCATGGCGGAGGTATTATCTCCACTATTGAAGATAAAGAAATCTTTGGCGAAATTCAGGCTTACTATGTAGTAAGCATCCTGCACCGAAACATGCAAGTAATGATCCCTGTTAACAAAACCGACAGGCTGAAGCTGCGCCATGTTGTGGATCAAGCAAAGCTTGATGACATGCTCACTATGCTTCCCACTGGCGAAACCGACACCACGATCAGCGACAATCAACGGCATAAAATCAACCTCAATAAGATTAAAAGTGGCGACATTTATGAGGCAGCCGAAGTTATCCGCGATTTAGTGCGCAGTAACAACAAAAAAAAGCTTGGAATGGTTGACTCAAACTTGTTAGACAATGCCCGCCAGATACTGATCAGCGAAGTGGTTTTAGTTAAGGGAATTGAGCATGACCAAGCTACATCCCTAGTGAACCAGATAATTGACATTATCTAATCTGCTTGTATTAGCTGGTTATTACTTCTACCAAGCTGCAATCGGTTAACCCGAAGATGACCAGTCAATACTATTACTACCATCTAAGGAGGAATTAAACAATGAGCGAACATTTTTTTGCTGCAGTTAAAGGCAGAAGAACTATTTACGGGCTTAGTAAAGAAACAACCATATCAGACGAACGTATTTGCGAAATAGTCGCTGATGCCGTAAAGCATACACCTTCGGCGTTTAATTCACAAAGTGCACGAGTAGTCGTTCTACTTGGCAAGCATCACGATAAATTATGGGATATCACCAAAGAAACTCTTAAAAAAATTGTCCCACCTGACAATTTCCCGCCTACAGAGGCCAAAATCAATTCCTTTCAAGCCAGTTACGGTTCTGTCCTCTTTTTTGAAGATATGGCAATCATTGAAAATCTTCAAAATCAGTTTACTGCCTACAAAGATAATTTCCCGATGTTTTCCCAGCATGCTTCGGGGATGCTGCAATTCGTCGTTTGGACTGCGTTGGAGTCCGAAGGACTTGGCGCTTCCCTACAGCACTATAGTCCGCTAATTGATGAAGATGTCAAACGAGCCTGGAGCATTCCCGGTAAGTGGAAGTTAATTGCCCAAATGCCTTTTGGCAAGCCTACGGAACAACCTGGTGAAAAGGCTTTCCATCCCTTAGAGGAACGCCTCAAAATTTATAAGTAACGAAAAAACGACTCATCAGCTGTTTACCGGCCGATGAGTCGTTTTTTATTCTTTCATTGGTTAGATCTATTAACGCTGCCTCTTGCAAGTGAAGCAAAAATTCCTATGGCACAAATAACGGTAAAGACGAGAAACGCCGTACGAGCTCCAGCCTGGATCATCTCAGTCGAATTAATTCCTCTATCAGCACCATCGGCATGGACTGCTAGCAACATCGTAACGATAGCAATACTCACTGTTTGGCCAATGAGACGCATTGCCGCTAGTGAAGCAGCTGCTATTCCATAAAAATTCTTTTCTACCGCCCCCATAATTGCATTATTGTTGGGAGAAGCAAACAATGCAAAGCCCAGGCCAATGAGTAGCAAATTAGCAATAATCAACCAAAGAGATGTATCTTTAGCAATAAAGCTGAAAAAGAATAACCCTAAAGTACTTAACCCCATTCCCCAGGAAGCAACTACCGCTGGTTCAATACGATCGGAAAGTGCTCCCGCAAGGGGCGAGAAAACCACCATAATAAGCGGTTGAGACAGTAAAATTAGGCCAGCAATTTGCGAGTCATACCCCATGACGACCTGAAGATATAACGATAATACAAAAGCAACGGCAAAAGTAGCGCTATAGTTAATCATTGCTGCAAGATTAGAGAATGCGAACGCCTTATTCTGGCGAAATAAATCGACGTGAAAGATAGGGTACTTTTGTCTTGACTCATAATTAACAAAGACCGCCATTAGCAATACTCCCAGCACAAGAATGTACTTCCCCCATCCGCTCCGTGAAATCTCTGAAAAGCCATAAAGAACTGCGGCAAGTGAAAGTATACAGAAAATGCTACCAACAAAGTCGAACTTCTCTCCTTTAGCACCGGCCCATTCTCCTTTTAGCCGCCAAGCAGCTAATGATGCGGCAAATAATCCAATAAAGGCGGTAAAATAAAAGATACTTCGCCAGCCAAAATAATGGTTCATAAATCCGCCCAAAACAGGGCCAAGCGATAAACCGACATAAGTAGCTGCCGCAGTGAGTCCCATAGCTTGGCCGCGTTTATCAGGTGGATATACGGAAGTCACAATGGCAATACCGGTACTGAAAATCATTGAGCTCGCTATGCCTTGACAAATACGGAAAAAAATCATGGATTGTATGGACCAGGCAACTCCCGATAACAGCGCAAACAGCGAAAACAAGATGATACCTGCAATGTAGATTTTTTTTCTTCCCACAATATCTGCTAATCTGCCAAAGGGAAGTAGAAATGCCGCTGAAGCAAGTAAGTAACCAGCCACTACCCAACTGAGCAGCATGGCCGTTCCATTAAACTCAGTACCAATCGCCGGTATAGCAAGATTGATAGAGCTCCCCATAAAAGGTGCTAAAAAAGAGGTAACCATAACTACAGCAAGCACTGCTGATTGTAACGAAAGCTGCAAATTCATAACCCCCACTCATTTCTTAACTGAATTCCACTGCGGTTAGTTGCGCTCTAGCATCAAAATCAGCAACTATACCCTGGTGATAACCGGTTTTTCTTTGTCCAAACAGATCAACTGAGTAGCTATAAGATATATTTATTTATATCCATAAATTTTTCTCTCAAATGATCAATCCTATACCCAACCCAGGGTTTCACGAAAATACCGGTTACTGATACGATAAAAAACAGTGACCACCTGTAGCAACGAGGCTCATGCCTATAATAGCATAATGTTAATGAGATGATAATACTAATCATCTCATTAATTAGCTGCTCTGTACTCTGCTTTCGAAAAAAGCTGCAACCATTTATTGGCTGCAGCTTTTTCTTTATAGTACTGCAGAAGCTGACACTTATGGGACCATATTAGCCAATGCTACATAAGATATTATGAGGCAACTAGCCCAAAAAGGAGTAGTTTATATGCCCCCTAATGATCGATCAAGGCTGTGTAATTGCCATTCTTGCTCAAAATGTCATTCTAACTGTAATTGTAGCAATTGTCATAAGTGCCAAATATGCTTACCTTTTTGCCCACCGCTATGTCCTACTGGGGCCACCAGTGCTACCGGAGCCACTGGCGCTACTGGTAGCACTGGCGCAACTGGACCCACTGGTGCTACTGGACCCACCGGCGCCACTGGCATTACTGGTACAACTGGAGCTATTGGATCCACCGGAGCCACTGGGGCTACTGGACCCACCGGTGCCACTGGCATCACTGGTACAACTGGAGCTATTGGATCCACCGGAGCCACTGGGGCTACTGGGGCTACTGGCGCTGCCGGAGCTACTGGTGCTGCCGGGGCTACTGGCGCTACCGGGGCTACTGGCGATACCGGCGCCACTGGTGCCACTGGTGCCACCGGCGCTACCGGCGCTACTGGCGCTACTGGCGATACCGGCGCCACTGGCGCCACTGGGGCCACTGGCGCTACCGGCGCTACCGGCGCTACTGGCGCTACTGGCGCTACTGGCGCTACTGGCGCTACTGGCGCTACTGGCGCTACCGGCGCTACCGGAGATGCTGGAGCTACTGGTGCTGCTGGTGCCGCAGGCGCTACCGGGGCTGCTGGAGCCGCTGGCGCTACCGGGGCCACTGGGGCTACCGGAGATGTTGGTGCTACAGGTGCCGCTGGAGCAACAGGCGTCACTGGTGCAACTGGCGCTACCGGAGGATTATTAGGCTTTGCAGATTTTTTTGCATTGATGCCTCCTGACAATGCAGCAACAGTTGCTCCCGGCACAGACGTAAGCTTTCCGCAAGACGGTCCTACCAGCGGGACGACTATCGCCCGTACTAGTGCCAGCACATTTAACTTGGCCGCAATTGGAACTTACCAGGTCCTGTTCCAGGTAGGTGTAACCGAGGCGGGCCAGCTAATTTTAACTCTCAATGGTGCTGACTTAGCCTATACGGTAGTGGGGCGAGCAACAGGTACGTCTCAGATAGTAGGGTTAGCTCTTGTGACTACGACAGTCATCAACTCAATACTCACCGTACGGAATCCTGCTGGCAATGCAACGGCATTAACCATCACACCTCTAGCTGGAGGAACAAGGCCTGTTTCAGCACACCTTGTTATTACGCAACTCGCATAGGAGAAAACAAAGCTGAAGGCCTGCAACTCTCGTGATACTGAGTTGCAGGCCTTTCATTATTACTCTTTATCGTCAGTAGTGACCCTCTGGCAAACATAGGCATTACATGCATATCCACAAGACGGACAGCTATCCTTCATGTCCGTAGTTTTCCACACATGACCGCAGGCAGTACATTTATATCCGGTATTATTCAGATTTTGCTCACCGTGCTGAGCAGTACTTGCCTCTTGTTTATTAGCTGGATCAATTACTTGGCAGACATAGGCATTACATGTGTAACCGCAGGATGGGCAGATACTGGTTTTCTCATTTTTAACTGACCAAGTAGCACCACAGGCAGTGCATTTAAAGCCGTCCTCAACCGTCTCAGGCTTATTTGAATAATACTGAGTCATCGTTAACCCTCCTGATATTTAATTATTTAATTAGCACATTCGCTGGATTTTTTCCATTTCCTTTCCACTTTAAAATGTTAGTTAATAATTCTTATTATTTTTGCAGGAAAATTTCTCCCTTTATGGAACAACTTCATAGAACTATCACTTTAAAACCGGGAGGGAAACGATGATGCGAATCCTGCTTGTTCTTATGGTATTTATGTCGTTAAGTGCATCCACTGCTTTAGCACAAATCCGGGGCGAGATCATTGAATACAAACAAGGAAATGCTGTAATGGAAGGTTATCTAGCCTATGATGATTCTATTAAAGGCAAGCGACCTGGTATACTGGTCGTTCATGACTGGTTAGGCGTAGGCTCTTACGTACGGGCCCGGGCACAACAGCTGGCTAGTCTGGGGTACATTGCCTTTGCTCCTGATATCTACGGAAAAAATGTTCGTCCGGTTGATAGCAATGAGGCTGCGAGAATCTCGAGTGAACTTAAAAATGACCGGTTATTAATCCGATTACGGGTTAACGCCGGTCTGGATATACTGCGCAACCATCCTTTAGCAGATTCGGATAAATTGGGTGCCATCGGTTACTGTTTTGGTGGCATGACTGTTTTAGAATTAGCCCGAAGCGGCGCCAATATAGCCGGAGTAGTCAGCTTCCATGGAAACCTGGATACCCCTAATGATACCAGCAGCATTCATACCAAGGTCTTAGCCCTTCACGGCGCCGAAGATCCGGTTGTACCGCCTGCTCAAGTTGCTGCTTTTGAGAATGAAATGCGCAAAGCCGGTGTCGATTGGCAGTTGAACGTTTATAGCGGAGCCGCCCATAACTTTACCAATCCCAGTTCACCTGCCTATAACCGTCAGGTAGATAGACGCTCCTTTGAAGCTATGAAAGCCTTTTTTAATGAAGTTTTCAGTCTGTAATTTAGTTTACCCATCATTCTTTAAAATAAAGTAAACTCCTGCAATGATCAAAAAACTACCTCCAAAAAAGGCTAGTGATAAGCTTTCGTCTAATACAAAATAACCCAGAATGCTGCCGACAATAGACTGGAAAAAGAAAAATAATCCTGCTTGATGAGGATTCATAAGTGACAATCCTTTATTCCAGCAATAATAGGCAATTGTTGTGGAAATTACAGCTAGATATCCAATACTGAAAACTACCGGCAGGCTTGTCAGTACCTCAGCATTCCAGGTGTTTATTTCACTTATAGCAGGCAATATTGCAAATATTGTCGCCAGAATAATTCCCCAAGTAGTAATCCGCAGCGCAGGATGGCGGATTGCTACTTTTTTTGATAATACTGAATAATATCCCCATAAAAAGGCTGCCAGCAAGAAAAACAGATTTCCATAATAAAAAGCAGCTCCATCATCACTGCCAGGCACACCTGTAATAATTAATACACCAACCAAAGACAAGCCTATTGCGATTACTTGTTTTGTTGTTATTTTCTCACCGAGCAGCAAGATGGCAAAACCAGATTGAAAAACCGGTGACAGAGTAGTAATCACTGCTCCCATATGGGCAGACGAAAGCTTAGTACCAATAAATTGGGCTGCAATTGAAAGAAAATAGCCGAAGAAACCGATTTGAAATAATATCCCCTTATCTTGCTGCGGTACAATTTCAATCTTACTTTGCCGGCACCACAGCACCAATGTGATTGCAGCAAAGAAATACCGCAAAAAAAGCAGGGTAAACGGGGGCACAACTTCTAAGGCATATTTGCTGGCAACATACATGCCGCCCCAAATAGCAGCTGCAACCGAAAGATAAAGGGGCCCCTTAAGATTAATGGCCAAAATAAAGAACCTCCTGTTACAATGGATATATCCATTGTAACAGGAGGAATTTGTTTTGACTTGATCAACCTACAGGTTCTATTTCACTCTCCTTCGGTTTCGCTTCCGGTATTCAGCAGGCGGAACTCCGGCGTGCTCCTGAAAGAGACGGGTTAAAGTAGATTGATGCTGATAACCGATCTGTTGTGCAATTTGCAGGATAGTATGATCGGTACTTTCCAACATTCTTTTCGCGGCATCAAGGCGCAGATTGCGTATGTAGGCCATAGGCGATAAACCATAATGCTTTTGAAACCACTCACAATAATAGGAAAGATTATAATGTTCAAGGTCGGCTAATTGCTGTACTCTAATATCCTTATGGTAATTGGCCTGAATATATTTTACTGAGGCAGGGCTGGTATCTTGTTCCAATAAACGTAAAATGTAGCGGAATAAATCAGTTAGGCGCTGACTTGAGATAGGTTCTTCTTTTACTTCTTCCGATAAAAGAGTCCGTATTGCCTTCCATCGTTCATCAAGCAGTTGACATCCCGGGACTCTGCTGCTACTTTGCGGTAAATAGCTAGCCGGAATATCAAGGACGAAAAATTGATTACTCCTTTGCGAATGAAACGAGTGACGAATCTCCGGGGGAATATAGATAACGTTTTGGCAGTCATCATCAAAAACCTCTGTATTGACCGTGACTGCCAGGGCTCCGCTAATTGGCAATACCAGCTGTGCATAGGAATGAATGTGTGTATGTGGTTTGTCAGCATATGTCCGTCGTTCACAAGTAATTGTAGCCATACCCTATGCCAGCCTCCCTTTTGATTGACTGATTCTATTTTAGTCCTATATAACTTTTTACGCAATATGCTCTTTGTCTGTTGAGTACAACCCTCTTGTCCTCCTAGGACAGAACAGGGTTGCTCAAATTTTAAAAATATCATACAATATAGGCATTGCCTTAATCATTTTGTACAAGGGAGTTCTAATATGAAACTAAAATCAAACTTATTCCTGTTACTTGCCGCCGCTATATGGGGATTGGCATTTGTTGCACAAAGAGTAGGTATGGATTATGTCGGACCTTATACTTTCAATGGCGTACGGTTTGCTTTGGGCAGCCTTTCGTTAGTACCGCTGCTGCTCTTTTATAAAACCTCATCTTCCCAGAATGAGGGCTCGGGACAAAACTACCAGGCAGATGCCCGGGCCGGTTTTTTAGCAGGTACGGTCTTATTTATTGCCGCTTCATTGCAGCAAATCGGATTGATATATACAACGGCCGGTAAAGCAGCCTTTATCACCTGTCTGTACATCGTACTTGTACCCATTATGGGCATTTTCATTAAACAGCGTATTCACCTTTGGACCTGGTGTGGTTCTGCCTTCGCGGTTGCCGGTTTGTATTTTTTGTGCGTTAAAGAAAATTTCACTGTTTCTTACGGAGACTTACTAGAACTTGCAGGAGCATTTTTTTGGACTATTCACATCCTATTAATTGATCGCTTCGCCTCAAAAGTGAACACTTTGCGGCTCGCTTTCTTTCAATTTGTTACCTGTGCTGCCTTTAGCCTGGCAACCGCACTATGGCTCGAAACAATAACTGCCAAAGGTCTGCTGCAGGCGAGTATTCCCATACTATATGGGGGAATTTGTTCTGTCGGCATCGCCTATACCTTACAAATTGTCGGTCAAAAGAATGCCTCTCCTTCCCATGCCGCGATCATTCTTAGCATGGAAACAGTTTTTGCTGCAATCGGCGGCTATCTGCTCATCAATGAACACTTAGGTCTTAGAGAAATTGCCGGTTCCGGTCTCATGCTTACCGGAATGCTCCTGTCGCAATTGCAAAACCTGAACCCCGCACAGAGTGAATCCACAGAGACTTCTGTATAGCTAACATGCAATTGGCTTGAAGCAAACAATAACCCCTTGTTGGAACGGAGTTTTACCGTATCTAACAAGGGGTTCGCTTTTACAAAAAAACCAGCAGCCCTCCTTCCGTGGAGTTATGCTGATTTTCATTTTTATGAAATTTAACGGAATATCTGTTTAATGAGCTTCTCAGCTACAGCCCGTTTTAACGCTTCCTCGCCTGCAGGTATTTCCGTTTTCTTCAATCGCTCCAGCACTTCCTGATTCAACTGCTCTGGATAGAAAGTCCCAAAAGCAGTCCTAACGGCTAGATCGGATAATTCCATAGCCGCACCACGTTTGACAAAAAAGCCTGTAAGCTGCTGAAAGGCTATTCCATAGGCCTTACCATTATGTATGGCAAAGTTCCCTTTGGTGACCGCTTCTGGCCCCCTGCCAGTGACATGACCGGTAAAATCCAGAGGTCCTTTGACATCTTTGTCTGTCAACCGGGAACTTTCCAAATCACTTCCGGTTACATCCAGCTCATAACTTTGGTTATCAACAAATATCGATCCCGCCGCCGAGAGCCGTCCTTGCTGAAAGGCGCCATTCACATCCTGCAAGGCAATCCGGTTGTCAATATAGCGGAAATTCCCATTGACTTCATCGACTGTCATGCCGCTGAAGCTAATCTGCG
>Ga0366774_1004_pt1 | contig 53230 bp, 57 predicted proteins | sample BONcelHN113001D9_FD_207068 | JGI IMG/M metagenome (GOLD analysis project Ga0366774, IMG submission 207068) | Enriched cells from coal bed in the Powder River Basin, Montana, United States - BONCAT cells N11 rep2 HSBNCT.N11.300.1.D9 ...
TGACCAAAACAGAACTGTTGCTTGTTCTTGTTGGCGGGATATTTGTTTTAGAAGCACTCTCTGTTATCATTCAAGTTATTTCCTTTAAGTCAACTGGTAAACGGGTGTTCAAAATGAGTCCTATTCATCATCATTTCGAATTATCCGGCTGGTCCGAGACTAAGGTAGTTACTGTATTTTGGTTTGTCGGTTCTTTATTTGCCGTATTAGCATTACTCGTATTGGTTATTAGTCGGTCAGGAGGAGTTTAAATGGAATTTCGCAATAAAAGAATACTAGTTCTTGGAGCCGGTATCAGTGGCCGCTCTGTGGCAGGCGTATTAGCAGGTCAGGGCGGACTAGTTACATTAAATGATGTCAAAGAAATTGATATCCAAAAAGCAGAGTTTCAGCAATTGCAAAAGCTGGGCGTTAGGCTTGTTTTCGGACATCAGCGGGAAACGCTGCTGGAAGGCGTTGATTATATTGTTCTTTCACCGGGAATATCCATTTATATCCCCCTGATCCAGGCTGCCCGCAAACAAAATATTACAGTTATGAGTGAAATCGAGGTTGCTTATCAATTGTGTGAAGCACCCATGATTGCCATTACCGGAACAAATGGCAAAACTACTACAACTACCTTAACCGGAGAAATGCTCAAAGCCGCCGACAAAGCTGTAGTTGTTGGTGGAAATATAGGTCTCGCACTGTCCCATGAGGTCATGGGAGTGGATCATGCCGGCATTGTTGTTGCTGAGATTTCCAGTTTTCAATTGGAAAGTATTATTGATTTTAAACCCCGCATTGCCGCTATTTTAAATCTGACACCTGATCATATTGACCGGCATCACACCATGGACGAATATCAGAGGACAAAAGAACGGATTTTCGTCAATCAAACGGATAGTGAATATTTAATTTTAAATTATGATGATGTTGTTGTTCGCACGATGGCAGAGCGGGCAGCGTCGCAAATTCTATTTTTCAGTATAACTACCGAATTGCAAAGTGGAGCTTTTGTTAAAGAGGGTATCATGCAGATACGGTGGCAAGGTCAGACTCATCCCATCTGCTCTGTAGCAGAAATGAAGCTATTAGGCCGGCATAACGTTGAGAATGCTTTAGCCGCCTGTTGTGCTGCTTTTTTAATGGGAGTTAATACTGCCACTATGAGTGCAGTTCTGCAGCATTTTACCGGAGTGGAACATCGTATAGAACCAGTGAGTACTATTGACGGAGTCACTTATTATAATGATTCAAAGGCAACAAATCCCGAATCTTCTATAAAGGCGTTGGAGTCCTTCGCCGGACATGTGATACTGATTGCCGGTGGCCGTGATAAAAATACAGATTTGACTGAATTTATGACTTTAGTGAAAGAAAAGGTCGACCATTTTATTGTATTAGGCGAAGCAAAAGAGCGATTTAGCAGTAGCGCCCAAAGGTGCGGTGTTACAAATATTCACCAGGCTGCATCAATGGAAGAGGCGGTGCACCTTGCACATCAGCTGGCCCATGAACCACAGGTTGTACTATTATCACCTGCTTGTGCCAGTTATGATATGTTTACTAACTATGAAGAACGAGGGAGAGTCTTTAAGCAACTAGTATGCCGGTTATCGTAAGGAGGGAGAGTCTTGACGATAAAACCAAAATCACCCGATTATATTCTGTTTTTTGCTGTTATGGGGTTATTGGGTCTTGGTGTTGTCATGGTGTACAGTTCCAGCGCTGTTTCGGCATCTGTTAATTTTGACGATAGCTATTATTTCCTGAAAAGGCAGCTTATTTGGGCATCACTCGGCTTATTTGCTATGTTTTTGACAATGAATATTGATTACCATACTTGGCGGCCATTAGCCAAGCCCGTTTTAATTGCCACAGTACTTCTGCTGATTATGGTTTTAATACCGGGACTTGGCAAAGTGGTTAATGGAGCGCGCCGTTGGTTGGGGTTTGGCTCAGTTTATTTGCAGCCTTCTGAAATAGCCAAATTGGGAATGGTTATTTTTTATGCCGATAGTTTAGTACGAAACCAGGAGAAATTAACTAATTTTATGAAAGGCCTGGCACCACAGTTAGCTATTTTAATGCTTGTTTTTGGTTTAATTTTGAAAGAACCTGATTTAGGAACAGCACTTGCTATTGGTGGAACGGTTTTTATTCTGTTTTTTGCTGCAGGAGCAAAAATCAGTCATTTAGGCGGCCTGGGAGCGGTGGGGGTCGTCGGTATTATAGCAGCCATTCTATTTGAGCCATATCGCCTTCGGCGATTATTGGCCTTTAGCGATCCCTGGTCAGATCCTCTCAATAGCGGCTATCATATTATTCAGTCCTTATATGCCATCGGCTCGGGCGGTTTATTTGGCGTAGGCCTGGGACGGAGCAGAGAAAAATTCCTTTACTTGCCTGAACCGCACACCGATTTTATCTTTGCGATTCTTGCTGAAGAGTTAGGCTTCGTCGGAACGGCAACAGTGCTTATTTTATTCTTCCTTTTCGCATGGCGCGGACTTAGAGTGGCTATTGCTGCTCCTGACATATACGGCAGTATTTTAGCGGCTGGGTTGACAACAATGATTATTCTGCAAGCATTGATGAATATAGCTGTTGTTACGGCATCCATGCCGGTTACCGGCATACCATTGCCCTTTATAAGCTTTGGAGGATCAGCATTAATTTTTACTATGGCTGGAGTAGGCGTACTTTTGAATATTTCACGGTACGTCAGTATGAAATAAGGGGGATCCCATTTTGCGAGTTATTTTATCAGGCGGGGGAACAGGCGGACACATTTACCCTGCTGTTACGATAGCAAAAACAATTGCCGGCTTGGAAAAGTCGGATATTTTATTTGTCGGTACTAAGCAAGGTTTAGAGGCCGACCTTATTCCTAAAGAGGGGTTTGATTTTGCCACTATCGATGTACGCGGCTTAGAAAGGCGTTTATCGTGGGCAAATGCTGTCACCCTTTATAAAACACTGGGAAGCCTTTGGCATTCAAGACGCATTATAAAGCAGTTTAAACCGGATATTGTTATCGGAACGGGCGGTTATGTCTGTGGGCCTGTATTGCTTGCAGCCAGTTTAGCCGGCATCCCTACGATCATTCAGGAACAAAATGTAATACCAGGAATAACAAATAAAATACTAGCTCGCTTTGTTGATAAAATAGCAGTTGGTTATGCTGAAGCAGGCCAATATTTTGCCAAGCCTGGCAAAGTAGTTGTGACAGGCAATCCTGTTCGTTCGGAAGTTATGACAGCTAACAGGGAGGAAGGAATTTCACAGCTGGGGCTGGATCCGAGCAAACTCACTCTTTTAGCAGCCGGCGGAAGTCGTGGCGCTCGCAGTATAAATACGGCAATGATTACTGTTCATAAGCATTTTGCTGGTCGGCCGGATATACAAATCTTGCACGTAACAGGTCAGAGCGAGTATAATAGCTTAGTTGGCAATTTTAAACAACAAAGTATAGACATTTCCAATATTGGCAATATTATCATTAAACCTTATTTGTATAATATGCCATATGCATTGGCAGCGGCAGATATAGCGGTATTCCGGGCGGGGGCTATCGGTTTGGCTGAACTGACAGCCCGTGGAATCCCGTCTATACTAATTCCTTATCCTTACGCAGCAGAAAATCACCAGGAATTTAATGCCCGCGTTTTGGAAAAGCATGGTGCAGCAGCAGTAATCGGTGACTCAGAACTTACAGGAGAGCTTTTGGTTGAAACTATTGAAAAAATGGTAAATAACCGGGGAAAGCTCATTGAAATGGCTAAAGCCAGCCTTGAGCTGGGACGTCCGCAGGCAGCTGAGACAATAGCCCATTTGGCTATTCAATTGAAATCTGGTTTCAAACAGTAACAACCTGGATAGAGGGTGCATACTATGAGATACGTTCCGGGTATGCGCGAGAAAGGGGAGAAAGCTTGTTGTTGAATAATATAAAAAAAGTCCATTTTGTAGGCATCGGGGGCGCTGGGATGAGTGCCATTGCTAAGGTCTTACTGGCAATGGGTTTTGACGTTTCCGGGTCAGACATTTCTAAGTCAGAGACAACATACAAATTGGAGCAACTTGGTGCCAGAGTATGTGTCGGTCACTGCAGTGAAAATATTCAAGATGCACAGGCTATTGTAATATCTACTGCCATACCCGAAAGTAATGAAGAGGTAAGAGTAGCTCGGGAACGAGGATTAACCATATTCCATCGCGCCGATATTGTGGCGGCGATTATGGAGGATCAGGAAGGAATCGCAATTGCCGGTGCGCACGGAAAGACGACAACGACCTCAATGATCGCTATTATGCTAGAGAAAGCCGGCCTTGACCCTACTGTTCTTATCGGAGGCGAGTTAGACTTTCTAGGCGGTAATGCTAAGTTAGGAAAAGGGAAATATGTAGTTGCTGAGGCCGATGAAAGCGATGGATCTTTCTTAAAGCTGTCTCCGAAAATTGCCATCGTTACTAATATTGAAAATGATCATATGGATTTTTATGAAACGATGGAAAATATTTTAAACACCTTTCAGAAATTTCTACATAAACTGCCTGTAGAAACCGGTCTTGCCATCTTGTGTTTTGATAATGCTTTTGCGCGTGATATTGCTGCACAATTGGGTCGCAAGTATGTGTCTTACGCTGTTGATCATGAAGCTGAATATACCGTTCGCAATATACGCATTAATGGGTCAGCAACTATTTATGATGCATATTATCAGGGAGAGCTATTGGGAGCGGTCAACTTAAATGTTCCTGGCAGACACAATATCGCAAATTCATTGGCCGCAATAGCAACAGGTATGCATTTAGGACTGACGTTCACACAAATTGCCGATGGCTTGGCAGCTTTTCAGGGAGTAAAACGGCGTTTCCAAACAAAAGGCCGGGTAAAGGGTGTTTGGGTAGTGGATGATTATGCTCATCATCCCACTGAAATTGCTACTACTCTTAATGCTGCCCGGGATGTGAAACCTAAGCGGCTTATCTGTATTTTCCAGCCACACCGGTATTCGCGGACTAAATTTTTACGCGAAGAATTTGGGCGTGCATTTGCTCCGGCGGACCATTTAATTCTTACTGATGTATATTCTGCTGGTGAACAGCCGATTGCGGGTATTACTGGTGAAGTAATTAAAGAAGAAGTAGAACGTCAAACATCTCAAACTGCCACTTATATCCAGGATAAAAACAAAATTTCCCGCTATTTATTAGAAATTGTAGAACCAGGAGATCTGGTGATCACAATGGGAGCTGGCGATATTTATCGCACTGGTGAAGAATTAGTTGAAAAGCTGGCTCAGGTTTAGTACTTGGTCAAACCTCAAAGCTGAGGGCTGACATTGCTGTGATAGGGTGATTGTACTTTTCTAGGAGGGTTGACGATGGAGAAATTTATCGTCCAGGGAGAAGTACAACTAAGCGGCACAATAAAAATTAGCGGAGCAAAAAATTCTACATTGCCAATTATGGCCGCAACGCTCTTATGTGCCGGTATAAGTGTAATTCATGATGTACCCCGTTTGCGTGATATTAGCATTATGCAAGACATCATGACTCTTTTGGGAGCACGGATCAAGCGACAGGATAGCTCGCTTATCATCGATACGACTAATGTGAACAAGGCGGAAATTCCAGAACATTTAATGCGTGAAATGCGAGCGTCAGTATTTTTGATGGGACCTTTGTTAGGTCGATTTCGCAAAGTCCGTCTTTCCTATCCAGGTGGCTGCGCCATCGGTCCACGACCCATAAATTTACATATCAAGGCATTGGAAAAGATTGGTGCTAAAGTTAGAGAGAGTTTTGGCTTCATTGAAGCAGAAGCAGATGAACTGACAGGTGGAGAAATTCACTTTGATTTCCCCAGCGTGGGCGCCACGGAAAATGCTATGATGGCTGCTGTACTGGCCAAAGGCACTACAATCATTCGCAATGCTGCGAGAGAACCGGAAATCTGTGATCTCCAGCAGCTCCTAAGTAAAATGGGAGCAAAGATTTATGGCGCCGGAACGGATACTATCCGCATTGAAGGCGTTGCTAATCTGAATGCTACCGAACATAAAGTGATTCCTGATCGCATTGAAGCAGGTACCTTTCTCGTTGCCGGCGCAATGACTAAAGGAGATGTAACGGTAGAAAATGTTTGTCCTGAACATCTATTCCCGGTTATTGATAAACTGCAAGAGCTTGGTGCCTTAGTTGAATGCGGGGCTAATCACATACGGATTCGGGCAGGAGAATTGCGCGGGGTGGATATTAAGACGCTGCCTCATCCAGGATTTCCTACCGATTTGCAAGCCCCAATGTTATCTATGCTCACTATTGCTAAAGGTACTAGTATTATTACCGAGACCATTTTTGAGAATCGCTTTAAGCACGTTGATGAGATGACCCGAATGGGTGCTAAAATTAGAGTAGAAGGCCGTACTGCCGTTATACGGGGCGTTCCAAAGCTTACCGGTGCAGTAGTGGATGCACCCGATTTACGGGCTGGTGCAGCGCTGGTGTTAGCTGCTCTAACTGCTGAAGGCTTATCGGAGATTGAGCATGTTTACCATATTGATCGCGGCTACGAAGGTCTTGAAGATAAACTGCAGCACCTGGGAGCATCAATCATTCGCCGCAAAAGTGAATAGGGGGAATTACCACCGTGAAAAATAAGAAGATTGCGGTGCTTATGGGGGGCCCTTCAACGGAACGGGAGGTTTCGCTCAATACGGGCGGAGCCATATTGACAGCCCTCCAGGAGAAGGGGTATCAAGCAATTGGTATAGATTTAGACCCATTACATTTCGTCGAGCAAATCAAAGCTGAAAATGTAGATATAGTATTTAATGCCATTCACGGTAAATTTGGTGAAGACGGTATAGTTCAAGGTGCCCTAGAGTTATTGGGAATTCCTTATACCGGTTCTGGAGTGCTGGCCAGTGCTATCGCGATGGATAAAGTAATTTCAAAACGCTTGTTCACTGCCGATGGTATCCCAACACCGCGCTCGCTCTTTTTTGCGCGAACAACAGATACGGTTGAAGTGCTGGCAGCTGTTCACAATATGTTTACTCTGCCAATTGTTGTAAAAGCCTCTTCTCAAGGTTCCAGTATTGGTGTAAGTATCGTCACTGATGACAGTTTACTGAAAGCAGCTATTGACGAGGCCTTTGGCTACAGTGATCATATTGTAGTTGAAGAATTTATTAAGGGAAAAGAACTTACTGTAGCCGTGATTGGCGATAGTACCGCTCAGGCGCTGCCAATTATTGAAATTGTTCCCCATTCCGGTCGGTACGACTATCGGTCTAAATATACAAAAGGCTGTACTGACTATATTGTACCGGCTGAATTAGACAAAAAAGTTACGGAACAGATTCAGAGTTTTGCAGTAAAAGCATTTCAATTATTCGGCTGCCGTGGTGTTGCACGAGTGGATTTTATGATGGATGAGGCTCAGCAGCCCTATGTCTTGGAAATAAATACTATTCCTGGCATGACGGCAACGAGTCTGGTACCGAAATCCGCCGCAGCTGCTGGCATTTCGTTCTCAGACCTATGTGAGAAGATACTAGTAATGGCAAGAAAATGATAACAAAACAGGCAGAAGATAAAACTGCCTGTTTTTTTAGTTTTGCTTATGTCCAAGTTGGTGTATAATTACGACAGAAGGTTGACCACGAGGTGTTAAAAGTACATGCGAACAACTGACAATTTATGGTCAGAACAGCAAGAACACAAGTCATTGCCGCCACGTAATTTTATGTATCTCTTGTTGATTTTGGTTGCTTTGGTTGCGTCCTTTTTGTTTGTCAACTCTCCTTATTTTATAGTTGGAGGAGTGCTGGTCGAAGGAAATAAGTATGTCTCAGTAGAAGAGGTTTATCGTATTGCCGGTATTCCTGATTCTATTAATATTTTCCGGCTCAATACGGAGGATATTAAAAATCGCCTATCAAGCGACCTGCGTTTATCTGATGTAGAGGTTTCCAGAAAGCTGCCTGCATCCATTATCATTCGCTTAAAAGAGAGACAACCTTTGGCGTATGTTACTAGCGGATATGGCTTTGTGCAGGTCGATAAACAGGGAATTGTTCTTGCGGCTTTTAAAAATTTAAAACAAGTAAATGTACCCTTAATCACTGGAATTCGCCTTGGCAATGTATATGTGGGAGATCAAGTTGAAATTAGTCAGATAAAGAGTATTCTAACTTATCTGGCGGCCCTTGATGAGGGGACATTAAATCTGCTTTCGGAAATAAATATTAAGTCACCCCAGCAACTGGTGGCATATACAACTGATTCGATAGCAGTGCGGATTGGAAGTAACGAAAAAATGACGGAAAAGGCGAAGTTAACGCAGGCCATTATGCAAGAAATACACGAAAAAAAATTGACTGTTGAATATGTCGATTTAAACTATGCTTCGCCTTTTGTGAAACTAAAACAATAAGTGAAAGGAGCGATACTATTGCTTCCTGTAAAGCAGGGACAAATTGCGATTGCTTTGGTCTGTGTCGTGCTAGGTATTATGCTTGCCGTGCAGTTCAGGACAACACAAGATATCCGGGCCAGTATTCCATTTCAACGCGTTGAGGACTTATCCCAGCGTCTTAGCCAAACAGAAAAAGAACGGGATGCGCTTTTAAAAGAGGTAAACCAGCTTCGCCAGGCTTCAGAGAAAGAAACAGTATCGAGAGAGATAGAAAATTTAAAAATGGGGGCAGGCGTGATGGCTGTGCAGGGAACGGGTGTAACCGTAACCATTGATGATAGCAAGCGCCCAACCAAGCCTGGTGAGAATCCTAATTTGTATTTGATTCATGATGACGATATCCTGAAAGTAATTAATGAGTTATGGGCAGCCGGAGCCGAAGCTGTTTCCATTAATGAACAACGTCTTATTGCCAGCTCTGAAATACGCTGTGCCGGACCTACCTTATCGGTAAATAATACCCGCTATTCACCTCCTTATGATATTCGGGCTATTGGTGATCCTCAGACACTGGAAACAGCATTAAAGATGCGCGGTGGTGTTGTTGAAACACTGCAATTTTGGGGAATACAGGTAACTGTGAAAAAACAAGAGGCCGTAACTATTCCGGCGTATAAAGGCACCTTCCGGTTTGAGTTTGCCAGTCCGGTTAAGGAAGGTGGGAAGTAATATGGCATTACCCATAATTGGACTCATAATTGGTGTTGTTATCGGCACAATCTTTCCAATTAGTATACCGGCCGAATATGCTAAATTTATGTCAGTAGCGCTTTTGGCATCACTTGATTCTGTTTTCGGCGGATTGCGGGCCGGGATTGAAGAAAAGTTTGACAATACCGTTTTTATCACCGGTTTTTTTACAAATGCATTACTTGCAGCGGGGCTGGTATATATTGGTGAGCGCCTGGGCATTGACTTATATTATGTGGCGCTGTTGGCTTTTGGACTGCGGGTTTTCCAGAATCTTGCTATCATTCGTAGATATTTTCTTAAAAAGTAAGAAAAGGTCGATATCTTTCCTTGATAGGGAAGATATCGACCTTTTTTGGGCCTTTGGTCATATATTTATTGAAATCATCGCATTTTCTGTGTAATAAAAAAGGGAAAATGCCACTTCTGTTGAAACATATGGAAAGAACATAATGTAGTGCTGTGAGGAGCGGGCATGAAGAATCAGTACCTGTTTGCATCTGATGTAGGAACAAGTTCTGTAAAAGTTATTGTAGGACAGGCAAAGCCTAATGGCTCAGTTACTGTCCTCGGTATAGGGACTGCACCTACTGGTGGCTTTGTCAAGGGAGTTATTGTTGACGCACAAGCGTTGGCTAAGTCAATTCGCCAAGCTCTGGATTGTGCGGCGGTTGCGACTAATGTTGCAATTGGACCGGTACATCTCGGGATAAGCGGTGATGCAGTCCGCTTTTATACCTGCCGTGGTAGTGTATCGCCTGTTTTTCGGGATCATGTTTCCCAGGATGATGTGAATCGCGCTTGTCGTGCTGCTATTCTAACGGGGGTACCGGAAGAATCACATATTTTGCATACCTTACCAATTGGCTATTGGCTCGATGGAGTCGAAGTGGAGGGCTTAACTGCCCAGCACCAGGGATCTCGATTAGAAGTGGAAGTCTGTATTGCGGCAATGGATAAGCGCGTGGGATTTCAGTTGACCAACGCTTTGAAAGATGCGGGAGTAACGGTTGCAGATATTAGCGCCAATGCAGTTGTAGCTTCTGGTTTCACTTCTGCTGCTACTCAGCATATAGTTATAGACATGGGGGCTGGTACTACCGATTTAGCATTTTATCATAAGCAACACTTGAAAACTGCTGCTACTTTGTTATTCGGTGGCGATTATATTACGCACGATATTGCTCAAGGTATAGGGGTTAGCCGAGTGCATGCTGAAGAAATAAAGCGTTATTATGCAAAATTAAATCCTGGCCTTTATGGTCAGGATGTTATACTTGATTGTAATGATTATGGCACAACCGATAAGCATGTTGCCTATGATTTTCTTCATCATATTGTAGAGAGCCGGGTGCAAGAGATTGTTGAGCTTATCTATGAACATGTCGAACAGCTTAAGCAAACTGGTGAAGAAATCGTATTGACCGGTGGTGCTTGCTATTTGCCAAGTATTAGCCAGCGATTGGAACAAGTTTTTCATATTCCGGTACGTTTGGCGCCGCTTGATCATTTATTGACTGAATACGCGTTTTATCCCCATACGGCGGTGCATGGCTTAGTAGAGTATGCCAATGTACATAATTTGTCGAAGGATACTTCAACTGCCAATGTGCCTGCAGGTGTATTGGATAGCCTTTGGGAACGGGTTAAATCATTCTTCTAAATTTAACATTGCTAGACAATAAGGAGGAATATCCATGCTTGAATTTGATATGGATTTAGATCGCTTTGCTGCCATCAAAGTTATTGGTGTCGGCGGTGGTGGTAATAATGCTGTTAACCGCATGATTGCCGGAGGGCTTCAAGGAGTCGAGTTTGTAGCAGTAAATACAGATGCTCAGGCACTTCTGTTATCACAGGCACCTAATCGCATCCAGATAGGCGGTAAACTTACCAAAGGCCTTGGTGCGGGTGCTAACCCGGAAATAGGTGAAAAAGCGGCACAGGAAAGCCGCGAAGAAATCATTAAGGCTTTAAAAGGAGCGGATATGGTTTTTGTTACTGCCGGTATGGGAGGCGGTACAGGAACAGGAGCTGCTCCGGTTGTAGCGGAATGTGCTAAAGAAGTAGGCGCACTAACGGTTGGGGTTGTAACCAGGCCCTTTGGCTTTGAAGGAAAACGGCGTCAGAGCCAGGCTGAACGGGGAATTGCCAAGTTAAAAGAAAAAGTTGATACTCTTATTACTATTCCCAATGATCGGTTAATGCAAGTTGTTGATAAAAGAACTCCCATTGTTGAAGCTTTTCGTATTGCCGATGATGTACTCCGTCAAGGTGTACAGGGGATCTCCGATCTAATTGCTGTCCCAGGCTTAATTAATCTGGATTTTGCTGACGTTAAAACGATTATGGTTGAACAAGGTTCAGCACTTATGGGGATTGGCATAGCAACAGGCGATAATCGTGCTGTTGCTGCAGCGGAAGCAGCTATCAAGAGCCCCTTACTGGAAACCTCAATTGAAGGGGCTAAAGGAGTACTCTTAAATATTACCGGCGGTGCAACGCTTGGTTTGTTCGAAGTTAATGAGGCAGCCGAAATTATTGCCCGTGCTGCTGATCCGGAGGCTAATATTATTTTTGGAGCGGTTATTGACGAAAATTTCACTGATGAAGTTCGAGTTACTGTTATTGCTACTGGCTTTGATCAGCAGCATCCTAAAATTACGGCTGAGAAAGTAGACACTCCGGTAATTGAACGCTTTAAGAAACCGGATCTTGATATTCCCGCCTGGATGCGTCGTTCCTAAGTTAATTAATTTGTTGAAAACCAGTCTATAAAAGGCTGGTTTTTTTATTTCTTTCTCCCATAAATTTACATTATTTTAAAAATAAGCCTGCTATACTAGTACTAAAATTGCCTTTTTGACCATAGATTTTTATGTACTTCGTACATATATGAAATATCACACTAGGCAGGTAAAAAAAGATGGTTGTGTATGGGGATATCATATTAGCCGTCAATATTGTTATGAATGCCATCATTTTATGGTTAACAGCACTGGCGGCCGGTATTAATGTAAAGGTTTGGCGAATTGGATTAGCCTCGTTTATTGGAGCGCTATACGTGTTGATTGGTGTATTTGAACACACAGCTGCTTTTTATCATCCTGTAGTTAAAGGGCTTGTATCAGTATTAATTGTTTTCAGTGCTTACGGGTACTCTGCATTTCGATTGCTGTTATTTCAGGTAGGTGTATTTTATCTTGTTTCATTTATATTAGGTGGTGCAATTGTAGGATGGCTGTATTTTTTGCAACAGTATTCAGTAGCGCTGCTAAGTTCCATGACGATTGCAGTAAAGTGGAGTTATTTAATAACCGGCACTGTCGTAGGAGTAGGATTAGCAGTGTTGCTTGTTAGACGATGTTTAAGCCGAATGTACCGTAAACAAACTGTCTATCCGGTAACGATTGAGTATGCCGGCAAGAGTGTTACAACTGCCGCAATGCTGGATACAGGGAATGGATTGTATACAATCGTTGGTCGAAAACCGGTTATGCTGATTGAACTTGTTGTTGTTAGTGGTATTCTTAGTCAGTCAGTAGCGGAGTTTTTAACATGCTGTCAGTCGGAGAATTGGTTGAGTAATTTGAATGAATGTACCGATAGTGAATGGCTCGGTAGGGTTGAAGTTGTTCCTTACCGGGCAGTGGGAAATAAAAGTATGCTTCTGGCTTTTCGGCCTGGTAGCCTTACAATAACAACTGATTCAGGTAATTTGACGGTAGATAAAGTAGCCGTGGCTATTTATAACGGGAATTTATCCCATGATGGCACTTATCGAGCGCTATTGCATCCGGATCTATTTCAGAATGGTAAACATAAGGGGGAGGCGAATTTATGCGCATGAATTGGCTTGTTATCAAACTGTATGTTAAACTGAAAGTTATCGCCTTACTGCAGGCGCTCAACATATTACAACCGGATGAGGTCTTTTATGTTGGCAGCACAGAAATACTTCCACCGCCTTTAAGCAATGATGAAGAAGCTTTTTTAATGCTCAGACTTCAGAAGGGTGATAAAGCGGTACGCAGCGTTTTCATTGAACGCAATCTTCGCCTAGTTGTTTACATTGCCCGTAAGTTTGAAAATACAGGAGTAGGTATTGAGGATTTGGTAAGTATCGGTACAATTGGCCTTATCAAGGCTGTCAATACTTTTGATCCGATTAAACGCATCAAGCTGGCTACTTACGCTTCACGGTGTATTGAAAATGAAATACTCATGTATCTCAGGCGTAATTCGAAAACCCGGGCGGAGGTATCCTTCGATGAGCCGCTAAACATTGATTGGGATGGAAATGAACTTCTTTTGTCAGATGTCTTAGGAACGGAAAATGATATTATTTATAAATCGGTAGAAGAAGAAGTCGATAAAACACTATTGCACACTGCCATGAATAAGCTTTCAGGACGGGAACGACGAATTATGGAATTGCGATTTGGCCTTAATGAGGAAGGGGTGGAACGGACGCAAAAAGAAGTAGCCGATATGCTGGGGATATCTCAGTCCTACATTTCCAGGCTGGAAAAAAGAATTATTAAACGGTTGCGCAAAGAAATTATTCGAATGGAATAGAGACCGAAAATGGAGACACCAAAGGGTGTCTCCATTTTCGGTTTTTATACAGTATAAAAGACTACTCTAGTGGCAATAATGCTCATAGGTTATTAACTTACTATGGAAACTTATGGGAGGGTACGACGTGATTGTAAATAAAGTTGAGATCTGCGGTGTGAATACAGCAAAACTCCCGGTGCTTTCCGCCACAAAGATGCGCGAGTTGTTTGAAATCATGCAGAGGGGTGAAATATCTGCCCGTGAGCAGTTGATCTATAGCAATTTACGGCTCGTTCTGAGCGTAATTCAGCGCTTTAACAATCGTGGTGAATATGTGGATGACTTATTCCAAGTTGGCTGCATTGGCCTGATGAAAGCAATCGATAACTTCGATCTTTCACAAAACGTTAAGTTCTCCACCTATGCGGTACCGATGATTATTGGCGAAATACGCCGCTACCTAAGAGATAACAATCCAATTCGTGTTAGCCGTTCTATGCGGGATATTGCCTATAAAGCACTGCAGGTACGGGATTCACTTGTCAGTAAGTTCTCCCGGGAACCATCAATTAATGAAATTGCTGATGAACTGAAATTACCGCGGGAAGAGATAATTTTTGCCTTAGATGCAATACAGGAACCCATTTCTTTATTTGAGCCAATCTATCATGACGGCGGAGACCCCATATTTGTCATGGATCAAATTAGCGATGATAAAAATCTTGATATGAATTGGCTTGAAGGGGTTGCGATAAAAGAAGCACTTCGCAAGCTTAGCGATAGGGAAAAGCATATTCTTACCTTGCGTTTCTTTGAAGGTAAAACACAGATGGAAGTTGCTGAGGAAATCGGTATTTCCCAGGCACAGGTATCACGCTTAGAAAAAGCCGCATTAGGGCATATGAGAAAGCATATTTAAATTGAAATAGGGGATGTCAATGAGGAAAAATTTACTGTGTTTAGGTTCTATTTTGCTAATCGGATGTTTTATTATTACCGGCTGGGGTTTGTTAATCTGGCAAGCAAGGCAATCGGCTGCGGTCACAGTGCCTAATGGAGATTTAATCCGTTTGCATGTATTGGCTAACAGCGATTATCCTCAAGATCAGCAGTTAAAATTAAAAGTTCGTGATGCCGTTATCGCTTATCTTGCACCTTATTTAGGGCAAGTGGGCAGTGCTGCTGAAGCACGGCAAATCATTACTGCCCGCAAAGAAGAAATTGTTGCAACTGCTCAGAATGTTGTACGGGCTAATGGAGCTAATTATGACGTTCAATTGCAGGAAGGAATGTTTGACTTTCCTATCAAGGCTTATGGAGATTTAGTCCTTCCGGCAGGAAAATATGAAGCAGTAAGAATTTTGTTAGGAGAAGCCCAAGGAAAAAACTGGTGGTGCGTTCTTTTCCCTCCCTTGTGTTTTATTGATGCTGCTAATGCTACTGCCATTCCAGGAGTAGCGGCAAAGAATGATAATGATAAAAAAGATGACGTTGCGAAAGTGGAGCTGCGTTGGAAATTTGTTGAGTGGTTGAATAAATAGTGATTAATTAATTATTAGCACATTTAGCACTTGTCCCTCATATACTGTATCGAGCAATAGCAGGGGGGCGGGGTAATGCTTAAGACAAGTGATTTAAAATTGAAAGAAGTAGTTAATGTACTTGATGGCAAACGGTTAGGTGGAATTACAGATATTGAGATTGATATTGAAACAGGCCGCTTAACAGCCATTGTAGTACCTGGTCAAGGTAAATTTCTTGGTTTATTCGGACGAAATGAAGACATTGTTATTCCCTGGGAAAAAATAAACAAAATCGGCATGGATGTTATCTTAGTAGAAACTGCTTCTTTTACAGAATTAAAGCACGATTAAAAAGAACTCTGCTCACCACATAGGTGAGTAGAGTTCTTTTACTTTTCCAAAAAAAACGTATTTTTTTTATTGCTCTTACAGGATTTATACATTATATAGCGTATACTTAATGAATAAACACAATATGTTGTAACAACTGTTGAATCTGAGACAAGCCAACTCCATTATAGCAATAGAATCATTTTTGTGTAAAGGGGGATTTTGTCGAATGCGTTGTCCCTTTTGTTATTTTCCTGAAACCAAAGTGACTGATTCACGAGGTGCTGATGAAGGCAATACTATCCGTCGCCGGCGAGAATGCCAACAATGCAATAGGCGATTTACTACGTACGAAATGGTGGAAGAATTGCCTTTGATGGTGATAAAAAAGGACGGCCGTCGGGAACTTTTTGATCGTAATAAATTAATTAACGGTCTACTAAGGGCTTGTGAGAAACGGTCTATTTCGGTAAGTGCCATCGAGGAACTGACTATTAATGTGGAGAAAGAAATTCGTAACACTCTTGAACGGGAAGTTACGACTCAACGGCTCGGAGAAACTGTAATGCACTACCTAAAGGAGATCGATCAGGTCGCATATGTCCGGTTTGCTTCGGTATACCGTCAGTTTGCCGATATTGAAAATTTTATGCACGAACTGGAAGTATTAATGAAGCAGGTTGGTAAACCAGATCATTCTTAAAATGAAAAGCGAGGAGAACGAAATGTCGAGCACTATTAAAAAACGGGACGGGCGGGAAGCGTTCTTTGATGAAGGTAAAATAACAGAAGCAATTTTTAAAGCAGCCAAAGCAGTTGGTGGCGCTGATAAGCAATTGGCAATGGAGCTTACACTGGATGTACTTCGCTACTTAAAGCAAACGTATACCAGTGAAGCTTTTTCAGTTGAGAATGTGCAAGATGCAGTTGAAAAAATACTAATTGAAAAAGGACACGCCAGAACCGCTAAAGCTTATATATTATATCGGGCTAAGCGTACGCAAATGAGAGAAGCTAAGTCGGATTTAATGGATACCGTGGCAGAAATACTTGTAGAAACAAATAGAGAAAACGCGAATGTATCCAATTCACCATCTGCTAAGATGCTGCAAATTGCCAGTGCGGCGAGCAAAGCCTATTATCTAAACCGTCTGATTCCGGAAAAGATGGCTCAGGCTCATTTACGTGGAGATATTCATATTCATGATCTTGATTTTTATGGCAAAACGCTGACCTGTTTGCAAATTCCTTTAGGGAAATTGTTGTCCCAAGGTTTCAATAATGGTCATGGTTTTATTCGTTCTCCTAAACGGCCTGCATCATCAACCGCTTTAGCGGCCATTATTTTACAGAGCTCTCAAAATGATATGCATGGTGGACAATCGTTTGCTTTCTTTGATTACGATATGGCGCCTTACATGGCCAAGGCCAGTGATGAAGAAATATACCAGGCAATGGAAGCCTTGATATATAATTTAAATAGTATGCATTCCCGTGCAGGGGCTCAAGTACCGTTCTCGAGCTTAAATCTTGGTACTGATACTAGTCCTGCTGGGCGGGCAGTAATTAAAAATGTCCTGTTAGCTTATGAGAAGGGACTAGGCCGTGGTGAAAACCCTATATTCCCCAACATTATTTTTCGCGTTAAAGAAGGCATAAACCTTAATCCCGGCGAGCCCAACTATGATTTATTCAAGCTGGCTATCCGCGTTGCGGCTCAGCGCTTGAATCCAACCTTTGCTTTCATGGATTCTTCTTTTAACAAGCCTTATGGAGATCAAGTCGGTTATATGGGATGCCGTACCCGGGTTATTACGAACAAACGCGGTCCTGAAGTGACGGATGGACGAGGCAATCTGAGCTTTACCACCATCAATTTACCTAGATTGGCAATTAAGGCTGAAAAGAATTTGATGAAATTTTATCAGAATCTTACAGAACTGATTGACTTAACTTGTGAGCAGCTTTATCATCGCTATCAAGTGCAGGCTAAGCTTAAGGTTAAAGATATGCCTTTTGTCATGGGGCAAGGCTTATATCTCGACTCGGATAAACTTGGGCCTAATGATACAATTGAAGAAACGATTAAGCATGGTTCTCTATCAGTAGGGTTTATCGGTTTGGCTGAAACACTGATTGCTCTTACAGGCCAGCATCATGGACAAAGCAATGATTCACAAGCACTGGGAGAGGAAATCGTTGCTTTTATGCGCAATATGATGGACAATGCCAGTGAAAAATATAATTTGAACTTTACTTTGCTAGCTACTCCTGCAGAAGGCTTATCGGGCCGCTTCATTAAAATGGACCGCACTGAGTATGGCGCTATTTCCGGTGTAACAGATAAAACGTATTATACCAATTCGTATCATATTCCTGTTAACCATGCTATAAGCGCTTATGATAAAATACGCGTAGAAGGTGTCTATCACAAGTACTGCAATGCAGGACATATCAGTTATGTGGAATTTACTGCGCCGCCAGTAAACAATCTGGGTGCTGTGGAAGATATTATCCGGTTTATGAAGCAATGTGACTATGGTTATGCAGGAATCAATTTCCCTATTGATTTTTGTGACGGTTGCGGTTATTTAGGGGTTATCGATAGTGACGAATGCCCGTCGTGCGGTACTTCATCGGTACGGAGAATCCGCCGTATCACTGGATATCTCAGTACGGTTGAGCGCTTTAACGATGCAAAAACAGATGAACTAAATCAACGAGTTTCTCATGCTTAAGGAGTGGTTACTATGCAACTGAGGATTGCCGGCATTACGCAAGAAAGTGTCGTCGATGGCCCAGGGTTGCGCGTAGTCGTTTTTACCCAAGGCTGCCCCCACCAATGCCCGGGTTGTCATAATCCACAAACCCATGATCCTAATGGGGGACATAATATTACCACAGCAGAAGTGTTAACGGTAATAGAAAATTCCCAATTAATCAGGGGAGTTACTTTTTCCGGCGGAGAACCGTTCTTACAGCCTAAGCCTTTGGCATACTTAGCCAAGCATATTCATAAACGAGGACTTGATGTAGTAACTTATTCCGGTTTTCGTTTTGAAGAATTATTGGCACTTGGCCTTAGGCGTCCGGAGATAAAAGAGTTGCTGCAAAATACAGATATTCTAATTGACGGTCCCTATTTAGCTGCAGAACGTGATTTGCGGCTTGCCTTTCGGGGATCGCGCAATCAACGTCTTGTTGATGTGTCGCGATCTCTAAAAGTTGGTCGTGTTATATTGTGGGAAGATCCGGCAGCTCGCATTTGGGCATAATGCCAAACAGCTCACCTGAAGTGGGCTGTTTTTTACTTATGAGAAAGGGCTGGGCAGGAAAAACTATATTAACGTGTAAATTGTTAATGTGAATACAATTTGGAGTGATGTTGTTGTCCTGGCATTTAAAAGAAAAGTTACAACAAGTGCTTGCCCAGGAAGAGGGAACAACCCTCTATGCACCAGGGGCGAGAAGTGGATTTGCTTTGGTATATCCTAATTCTTATCATGTTGGTATGTCCAACCTCGGATTTCAGATCATATATCAACAAATCAATAGCCGTGGCGATACTGCCTGTGAGCGAGTATTTTTACCTGATAAAAAGATGGAGCAAGAATATGTTCGTACCAATACTCCTTTATTGACGCTGGAAACGCAGCGTCCTCTATATGAATTTGGCCTTATTGGCGTAGCGATGACTTTTGAAATGGATTATTTCAACCTGTTAGCGGTACTGGAATTAGGCAAAGTTCCACTGCTTTCCTCTGAACGTGGGGATAGCGATCCGATTGTTATCATGGGTGGCCCTTGCGCAACCTTTAATCCGGAGCCAATGGCAGACTTTATTGATGTATGCATTATTGGTGAAGGTGAAGAAGTTATTCATGAACTACTTGATGCGTATTATCGGGGCAAGGATGAACAGCTTTCGCGTAATGAAATTTTGACATCTTTCGCTAAGATAGAAGGCGTGTACATTCCCTGTCTTTATCAGCATGTTTATGGTGAGGACGGTATTATAGAAAAAATCAGTCCGGCAGTGGAAGCTCCCGGATGCGTGAACCGTCGCTGGATTGCTGATTTGGATGCCTATCCTGCTCAAACGGTAATAATAACTGCAGATACTGAATTTAAAGGTCTGTACCTGGTTGAAGTTGCTAGAGGATGTGGACGGCATTGCAGGTTTTGTATGGCCGGATATTGCTTTAGGCGGCCTCGCTCACGATCGTTGTCTAAATTAGAAACGGCCGTTGGTGATGCCAAAAAACATGGTCTTAAAGTTGGTTTAATGGGAGCAGCCATATCTGATTATCCTGAAATTGATCAGTTGTGCCAGCATATTGTCGATCAGGGGCTGGGCTTGTCGGTGGCTTCGCTGCGTGCCGATTCCCTTTCGCCTATGTTAGTCGGCGCTCTGGCGGCAAGTGGACAACGGACGATAACCTTGGCGCCTGAGGCAGCCAGTGAAAAAATGAGACTGGTCATTAATAAGGGAATAACGGACGAACATTTATACGGATCAATCGATATGGCTACTCAAGCCGGTATCGTCAATGTCCGTTTATATATTATGGTTGGCTTGCCATTTGAAGAAGAGCAGGATATTGAAGAAATAGTCGAAATGGCACTCAGGGTAAAACGCCACATGGAACAGCAAGGAAGCAAGGGTAATTTGACATTAAGTATCAATCCCTTTATTCCTAAGCCTTTTACCCCTTTCCAATGGCTGCCGATGGCCAACGCAAAAACAGTTGAAAAACGCCTAAATTACATTCAAGCAGCGTTGAAGGGACAAAAAAAGATTGAAGTTCTGATCGAGAACCCCCGGGAAGCCTATATCCAGGGAATTTTGGCTCGCGGTGACCGAAGAGTGTCGTCTGTTTTGCTGACAGCGCACCGTCATGGCGGAGTCAAGGGATGGAAGAAGGCAATTAAAGAAAACGATTTTGATGAAGATTTTTATCTTTACCGAGAGCGCAATATAAAAGAGCTTTTGCCTTGGCAAACATTAGATATGGGCCTTAATCGCCGGTATTTGGCGATGGAACTTGAAAATGCCAGTATGTTGAAACAAACTGCGCCTTGTGCACAGGACTGTAAGCGCTGCGGTGTTTGCAAATGAAAAAGGAGGCGGAAGTCTTGGACCCGTTTATTCTGCATCACGGAGCTAACAATGTATGGTATGGCATATTTCCGGCCTTTGCCCGTATGGGCATTAAGCACGGAATATCTACCAGACTGGGCGGTGTGAGTAATCACCCTTTTGCCACGCTCAATTTAGGTCTTCATACTGGTGACAGTGCTGCCGATGTGGTTTGTAACCGGGAACGTTTTTGCCAGGCTGTGGGCGTTGATTTCGAAAAAGTTGTTACCGCTGAACAAGTTCATGGAGATCAAATCAGCGTGGTTGGCTTAGCAGAGGCTGGTCGGGGGGCAAGGATTTACGAACAGGCGTTACCCGGTACAGATGGGCTGATAACCAACTGCAAAGGTCTGCCGTTACTGCTGTTTTTTGCCGATTGCGTACCTGTGCTTATTATTGACCCTGTTCGCGGCGTTGTCGGTATCAGCCACGCTGGCTGGAAAGGAACAACTGCCCAAATTGCCTCCAAAACAGTTATAACAATGCAAGAGCATTTCGGAACAATACCGGCAGACTGTTTAGCGGCCATTGGTCCTTCCATTGGCCCTTGCTGTTATGAAGTAGATGAAGTGGTAATTAATAAACTGAAGGCGGGATTTCCTCAATGGCAGCAATTTGTTACTCCGCGAAATGACAAATGGATGCTAAACTTGTGGGAAGCTAATAGGCAGCAATTGCTGGAGATTGGTGTCCAGGCAGAAAACATAAGTATCAGTAATATATGTACTGCTTGTAATACGGGGGTTTTCTTTTCGCATCGGGAAGAAAAAGGTCATACTGGTCGAATTGGAGCTATTATTACGCTGTAGGGGGAGAGAACATGCCTGATAAGATACTTGTTGTTGATGACGAACTGCATATTCGTGAGTTAGTCAAATTTAACTTATCAAAGGAAGGTTTCGAGGTTATTGAGGCAAGTGACGGTAATGCGGCAGTCAAAATGACTCGCTCCGATAAGCCGGATCTTTTAATTCTGGATTTAATGTTACCTGGTCAGGATGGTTTGGAAGTTTGCCGTACCTTAAAAGGCAGAAGAGAAACGGCGGCTATTCCCATTATTATGCTTACAGCTAAAAGTGAAGAAATCGATAAGGTTATCGGCCTGGAACTAGGGGCTGATGACTATTTAACAAAGCCTTTTAGTATACGTGAACTAACAGCCCGAGTAAAGGCTGTTTTGCGGCGAAGTCACAAGGATGCTTCTCAGGTGGGAGAAATGGTGATTGGCGAATTGCGACTAAATTTTAGCCGTTATGAAGCATATTTAGGGAAAGAGAAATTAGAATTGACTCCTAAAGAATATGAACTGATCAAATTGCTTTCTACTAATGTTGGTAAAGTTTTTACTCGCGATCAATTGTTAGAGAAAATCTGGGGATATGAATATTTTGGTGATACCCGTACGGTAGATGTGCATGTTCGTCATTTACGGGCTAAGTTGGCCCAGGATGCGGAAATCGCCGATGCAATTGAAACTGTCCGGGGCGTAGGGTACCGGTTTCGGGATATTTAACATATTGTTAACACAAATTTAACAAAGTCGTTCCGGGGGTTATGGTATAGTGCAATAGTATGGTGTAGTGCAATAGAGAGTTTCCCTGGGAGGATAATAATATGGATTATAAAATTCAAGTAAATAAATTAAAACTATATTACGGTGATGTACTTGCTCTAAAAAAAATTTCTATGAACGTTATTCAAAACAGTGTGTTGGCGCTTATTGGGCCATCCGGTTGCGGTAAATCAACTTTTATTAAGACGATTAACCGGATGAATGATTTGATAGATAATGTTAAAATCGAGGGTGAAATCGTAATTGACGGCGTCAATATTTACCGGCCCAATATTGATGTTGTTATGCTGCGCAAACGAATTGGTATGGTTTTTCAACGGCCAAATCCGTTTCCGATGTCTATTTATGATAATATTGCCTATGGACCGCGCATTCATGGTACTCATAATAAAACGACTCTTGATGAAATTGTGGAAAAAAGCCTTACTGGAGCTGCGCTGTGGGGTGAAGTGAAAGACCGGCTGCACTCTTCTGCTATGGGATTATCCGGGGGCCAGCAACAGCGTCTTTGTATAGCACGGCTGTTGGCAGTTGAGCCTGAAGTTTTGCTTATGGATGAGCCCTGTTCTGCGCTAGATCCTATTTCTACTATGAAAATTGAAGAATTAGTTACCGAGCTTAAGGCCAGATACACAATTGTAATGGTTACTCATAACATGCAGCAGGCGGCGCGCGTATCTGACTACACAGCTTTTTTTCTTAGTGGGGAGTTAGTTGAACATGATAAAACAGATGCTATCTTTACGAGACCGCAGGATCAGCGAACAGAAGATTATATTACAGGCCGCTTTGGTTAACAGGGGGATAATGTTATGACTACCAGACATAATTATGATCAAGAGTTAGAGGGCTTGCGGGGAGAAATCCTTAAAATGGGTGAAGCTGTATCTGTCGCTATTACCGAGGCAGTTCAATCCTTAGCCAAGCAGAATGTGGAACTGGCTCGTAAGGTTATTGCCAATGACGACATAATTGATAAAATGGAAATTGATATTGAAGACCATTGTATGGTGCTCATTGCCCGCCAGCAGCCGTTGGCCCGTGATTTACGGATTATCGGTACAGGCATGAAAATAGCTACTGACTTGGAGCGTATGGGCGATCATGCTTACGATATCGCAAGTGTAACGCTCAGGATTGCCAATCAACCGTTACTAAAGCCATTAGTCGATATTCCCCGTATGGCTGAAATGGCTCAAAAGATGCTAAATGATGCATTAACTGCTTATGTGAATCTTGATACTCAATTGGCAGAAAAAGTATGTCATGCTGATGATGATGTGGATAATCTGTATCAGCAGGTGTTTCGGGAATTGCTGACTTATATGATTGAAGATCCGCGAACTATTAGCCAGGCTACGCAATTGATTTTTGTCGGCCGTTACCTGGAACGCGTTGCCGATCACGCTACCAATATTGCTGAATGGATTATTTATCTTGCAACTGGTCAACGGCTTCGTACAAAATAATCATTGATAGCGCTGCTGATTTGGAGTCGGCAGCGCTATTTTATTGTGATTTTGTTTATATATATTTTTATGTTAGGTAATAAGGCGAGAGGAAAATTTTGTTTATAGGCGAATATTCCATAAGATGGAGGGGTTGCCATGTCTATTGCCCAACATATTGCAGAAATTAAGCAGAATATCGAACAAGCCAGCTTAATTCGACAACAGCAGAATCTAGAAACAAGGGCAGTTAAGCTGGTTGCCGTAACTAAAAATCATGGCCCGGAAATCATCCGAGAAGCAATTGATACTGGAATTGATGCAATTGGTGAAAATCGGGTGCAAGAAGCTTTGACAAAGCAGTCTTCTTTGGGACGCCAGCTGGAATGGCATCTTATCGGTCATTTACAAAGCAATAAAGCTCGTCAGGCGGTACCTGCTTTTGATCTAATCCATTCAGTTGATAATGAAAAATTAGCTTTGGAAATAGATAAAGCTGCAGCAAAATGTGGCAAACGGCAGGATATTTTACTCCAAGTAAACGTTGCCGGTGAGGAAACAAAATTCGGTGTTGCACCTAAGGACCTTCGAGGTATCGTAAACATCGTGACTGAACTTGAGAATGTTCAGTTACGGGGACTCATGACAATTGCTCCCTTTTATGACAAAGCAGAGTCAGTTCGTCCGATATTTCGGGAATTGTATAACATGTTTTTAGAATTACGGGAGGCTCGTCTGCCAAACACCGACATTCAGTGGTTATCTATGGGTATGACCAATGACTATAGGATTGCTATCGAAGAAGGATCAAACCTTGTTCGTATCGGTACAGGAATTTTTGGTTCACGTCAATAGTAGAGGGAGGAAAGACTATGAAATTTATGGAAAAGGTTTGGGGAAGTATTGGCTTATTTGAATCGGATGTGGATGATGAAAAACCGAAATCCATGGAAGAGCCAGATAATAAGCTTAAGAAATCTGCTACAAGCAATATTGTCAATCTGCCCACAGCGCAGCAACAAAAACAAATCAAAGTAATGGTTGTTGAACCATTTTCCTTTGATGATGCTCAACATGTTGCTGATCATTTAAAAAATCGCAAGCCTGTTGTTGTGAATTTTGAAAGTACCGATAAAGAAGTTGCGAAACGAATGATTGATTTTATAAGTGGGACAACCTATGCATTAGGGGGAAATATCCAAAAAATTGGGCATGATATTTTCCTGTGTGCTCCTAATAATGTAGATGTGGCATATAGTTCACGTGAAGAGGGCGTTGATAAGGCTTTTTTGCCATGGATCAACAAACCGTAACGTAATTGTCAGGAGGTCATATGTTTAACAATCAACAAATTGGATTTATTGGTGGCGGAGCTATTGCTGAAGCGCTTATCCGAGGTATATTGCAGGCGAAAATTATTCAGGCCGGGCAGATTTTAGTGAGTGATGTAAATCTTGCTAGGCGTGAGCATTTGGAAAAAGCATACGGCGTAACTGCTATTGCAGATAGTAAGCTGCTTTCCTCTAAAGCCGATATTCTATTACTCACTGTAAAGCCAAATATAATTGAATCTGTTCTGCAGACAATTTCATCTGCAGTCTCTCCTAAGGCGATAATTGTTTCGGTAGCGGCTGGAGTTCGCATTGCTACCGTAGAAGAGAAACTCCCTACCAATCCTGTAATACGGGTTATGCCCAATACTCCGGTGGCTGTTGGTGCCGGTATGTCGGTAATTGCATTAGGCAGTAAGGCCTGTACTGAGCACGGCGAGATGGCTGCAGCTTTGTTTAAAGCAGTAGGCAAAACGGTTATGGCCGGCGAGGAATTAATGGATGCTGTTACTGGCCTGTCGGGCAGCGGCCCAGGCTATGCTTTTGTTTTAATTGATGCTTTGGCTGATGCCGGTGTGCGGGTAGGACTACCACGCCAGATGTCCATTCTGCTGGCAGCCCAAACGCTTCTGGGGGCGGCCAAGATGGTATTAGATACAGGTGAGCATCCTGCTAAATTGCGAGATGCCGTGACTTCTCCCGGAGGCACAACAATAGCAGGTATTCAGGTAATGGAACAACGGGGAGTGCGGGCGGCGCTGAGTGATGCAGTGACAGTTGCCTGCGAACGGTCTCGCGAAATGGGGAGACTTAAGTGAGCGAACGAGATAAAATTATCCGTTATTACCGGGGCAGTGGGGATGCTGAATTAGCAGCTAAGCTTATTGATTTGGCCGACAATGCCCTTCGCAGCCGAAAATACAGAGTTAGTGAATTTCTTGATCCCTATGGCTACAGTATCGCTGAAACGATAGCTGCTCATTATGAACGCCTTTCTTTGCAGGGCGATGGGGGATATAGTGGTGCTGAACGAGTACGGGTGGTATTTGTTGATACCGATTTTCCCGGTAAGGTAGACTTTGGACTTGTCGCATTGGCTGTTCGCTGGGATGACCGTTATTATGAGATTGCCCACCGGGACATACTGGGTGCATTAATGAGCCTTGGTGTGAAACGAGAGCTTTTTGGTGATATCATAACAAAAAATAATGGCTGCCAAATTATCGTAGACTCAACGATAGCAAATTTTATTGTACAAAATCTGCTGAAGATAGCTTCTGCTTCCGTAGAGGTAAGTGTTATTGAATTAAGTGCTATTGAGCCCCGGGAAGAAAAAATGAAAGAGATTAGATCAACCGTTGCATCCTTGCGGCTTGATACTGTTGCAGCAGTTGGTTTTGGCACTTCACGCACCAAAATGACCTCTGAGATAGAAGCTGATAAAGTAAAGGTGAATTGGCAGCAGGCTAAGAGTGCGTCTCAATCTATTAATGCAGGAGATATCATTTCTATGCGCGGCCGGGGACGGGTGGAAGTATGTGAGATTATTGGGCAAACTCGTAAAGGCAGAATCAGCTTGCTATTAAGACGATTCTTGTAAGGTAGCACATAGGGAGGGATGAGTATGCTAACACCGTTGGACATCCATAATAAAGAGTTTAAGCGTAGTTTTCGGGGATATAGCGAAGAAGAAGTAGACGAATTTCTAGATCGCGTCATCAAGGACTATGAACAATTGTACCGGGATAATATGGAATTGCGTGAGACTTTAGAACGGATCAACAGCAAGCTGGAGCACTATCAGCACATGGAAAATACATTGCATAATACATTGGTGATTGCTCAGGAAACTGCTGAAGAAGTCAAGCTAAACGCTAAGAAAGAAAGCGAATTATTGATGAAGGAAGCGGAAATCAGAGCTCAGAAGCTAGTAGATGAAGCAACCCTTAAAGTTCGGCGTGCCATTAGTGAATACGAAGACTTACAAAAACAAGCCCATGTCTATCGGGCGCGCATGTTAACCCTGATTCAAGCGCAGATGGAAATGCTAAAAACAAGCCAGGAAGACGAAAATTAACTGACTGTATTTGACTTCGTTCGACTAGCTTTGTATAATGATTAGTAGTATTTAGCATTTGCTATATCACAAGAGTTATGATGGAGACAGTAGTTGCAAAATCTGTTCTACAGCGAGCCGGAGATTTGGTGGAAGTCTGGCGAACGATTGCGTCGAAAATCACTCCTGAACTGCAAACCGAACTGTAATGCTGTAGGTTTTGCCGGCTGACGACCGTTATCCGTTGCACGAGTGACTTTTTGTCATTAGGGTGGTACCACGGGAACAAACCTCTCGTCCCTTAGGGATGAGAGGTATTTATTTTGGAGGTGTTTCTTTTTGGATTATAGTAAAACTCTTAATTTACCGCAGACTGAATTTCCAATGAGGGCTAATTTGCCTGAACGGGAACCGCAAATGTTATCCTATTGGTCTGATGAGAATATTTATCAAAAAAGAGTAGTTCGCAATACAGGTAAGGCCAAATTCATTCTCCATGACGGCCCTCCCTATGCTAACGGTAATATTCATATCGGAACAGCATTAAATAAAATATTAAAAGATATTATTGTTAAGTATAAATCACTTCAAGGTTTTGAAGCGCCTTATGTACCCGGCTGGGATACGCATGGACTGCCCATCGAACATGCGGCTATCAAAATTCTGGGACTTAACCGGCATGAATTGAATCCACTGGACTTACGCCGTGAATGCAAACAGTATGCACTAAAATGTTTGGATATGCAGCGGGAAGATTTCAAACGGCTGGGAGTCAGTGGTGATTGGGAGAACCCTTATGTTACGCTTTACCCGGAATATGAAGCAAAACAAATAAAAGTATTCGGTGAAATGGCTAAACAGGGATATATTTACAAAGGGCTTAAGTCGGTTTATTGGTGTACTTCTTGTGAAACGGCATTAGCTGAAGCTGAAATTGAGTATGCCGAGAAAAAATCGCATTCCATATATGTAAAATTTCCAGTGATTGATGATAAAGGGAATTTACCGGTAGGTGTAAATTCTGAGCAGGTTTATACCGTCATCTGGACAACAACTCCCTGGACAATGCCGGCCAATGTGGCCATCTGCGTCAATCCGGAACTGGAGTATGTCTGGGTTGAAGCTGGTCAGGAAATTTACCTGCTTGCAGCCGGCTTAGCTGATTCTGTGATGAAGGCTGCCAAAATAGAGAGTTATACTATTCTAGCTAAGCTTAAAGGCGCGGATCTGGAGGGAATGGTTTTTGCCCATCCTTTCCTTGAAAGAGAGTCGCCAATCGTATTAGGTGATCATGTTACACTTGAACAAGGAACGGGTTGTGTTCACACGGCACCGGGACATGGTCAGGAAGACTTTGAAGTAGGCATGAAATATGGTCTGCCCATCATTAACCCCGTTGATCACGCAGGGCGGTTTACTGCTGAGGGAGGGGTTTTTGAAGGTCTGCTGGTACATGATGCTAATGTTCCTGTTATTAAATTATTGGCTGAACGGGGAATGCTGCTTGGTAATGGTACGGTAAAACATCAATATGCTCACTGCTGGCGCTGCAAAAGTCCAATCATATACCGGGCAACGGAACAATGGTTTGCATCTGTTGACGGCTTCCGGGATGCTGCACTGAAGGCTATTGAACAGGTTCAGTGGGTACCTGAGTGGGGTGAAGAACGAATCCGTAATATGGTTCGTGACCGTCAGGATTGGTGTATATCCCGGCAAAGGGTCTGGGGCCTTCCTATTCCTATCTTTTACTGCACGAAGTGCAACGAACACATTATTAATGATGATACAATCTCTGCCGTCTCTGAGCTATTCAAAGCAGAAGGTTCAGATGCATGGTGGGCAAAATCAGCAGCAGAAATATTGCCTGCCGGCTTTACTTGTCCTCATTGCAATCATGATGAATTCCGCAAAGAAACAGATATTATGGATGTTTGGTTTGATAGCGGATCCAGCCATGCAGCGGTATTGGAAACAAATCCTGCTCTTAAGTGGCCTGCAGATCTTTATCTGGAAGGCAGCGACCAGCATCGCGGATGGTTTCAGTCGTCACTTTTGACCTCAGTGGCTACTCGCGGGCGTGCTCCATACAATGCGGTGCTTACGCATGGTTTTGTTGTTGATGGTGAGGGCCGAAAAATGTCCAAATCGGTAGGCAACACCATTTATCCGCAAGATGTAATCAAGCAATATGGCGCTGATATCCTGCGATTGTGGGTTGCTTCAGCCGATTATAAGGCCGATATTCGTATTTCCAATGATATTTTAAAACAAATGGCCGAAGTGTACCGGAAAATACGCAATACTTTCCGGTATATTCTCGGAAATTTGGCTGACTTTAACCCCGAGACGGATCGCGTAGAATATAGCAGCCTCTTGGAAATTGACCGCTGGGCGCTGCTCAGGCTGGAACAAGTACGGGAGCGTGTGACTCATGCTTATGAAGAATATGAGTTTCACACCTTGTATCATACCGTTCATAATTTTTGTGCTGTTGATTTAAGCTCCATCTATCTTGATATCCTCAAGGATCGTCTTTACACAGCCAAACCTGATTCTGTGGAACGACGTGCTGCTCAAACTACCATGTATGAAATTTTGGATACACTGGTTCGTCTTGTGTCGCCAGTTCTGACATTTTCAGCAGAAGAAGTGTGGCAATATATGCCGAAGGTAGCTGGAATGCCAGAAAGTATCCAGTTGGCTGATTGGCCTGTAGCCCATGAAGACTATCTTGATAAGCAGCTTGAAGAAAAGTGGAATAAATTGTTAGATATTCGCGGTGAGTTAACTAAAGCATTAGAGCAGGCGCGGCGTACGAAAGTAATAGGCCATTCACTTGATGCCGCTATTACTGTTTATGCTGCAAATGAAATGTATGATCAGCTGACCGCTTTAGGCGAAGAGCTGGCTACAATGCTAATTGTTTCGAAAGCAAGCATAATCCAAGGTGTTGATCAAGCTCCAGGCAGTGCTTATCGTTCTGCTGATCTGCCTTTGGCAGTAGTGGTAACGCCGGCTAATGGAGATAAATGCGAACGATGCTGGATATACAGTGACACGATAGGTGCTGATGCACAGCACAGTACGCTATGTCATCGCTGCGCCTCTGTTTTACAATCCTAATAACAAAATCAAGCCTGCAAAAGAGTCGTCTGCGACTTTTTCTGCCGGCTTGATTTTTTTTGATAGTGCCGGGGATACTATATACTGTGGAGGCCGATTTGATGGATAAAGAGGTTAAACAGGCCGAATTTATGGCCGATCAGCTCGAAAAATTAGTCAGGCAGCTTGAATCGATGCGAGTTGCCCAATATATGGAATTGCTTGAGAAACCGGCTAAACTGATTTTTATTAATTTCGTTGCAGGCATATCGAGGGGCTTAGGCATTGCAATAGGAGCAACGCTTGTTTTCGCAATGATGATAGAAGGCCTGCGCCGGTTAATCCTGCTTAATATCCCCGGCATAGGCAGTTTTATAGCGGAAATTATGCGTATCGTAGAAAGCAAAAACGGCGGAACTTTTTAGTTAGTAAGGAGGAACTTCGCTTTATGACGAAAGATGTATTTGATTGTATGCGTGAAAGTAATAGTGTTCGCACTTTTACAGGTAAGTCCATACCGGAACCAACACTGAGCCGCATTTTGGAAGCTGCTTGTTGGGCTCCTAGTGCAGGAAACCTACAGCCCTGGTATTTTTATGTAGTAAAAAATACCAACGTTAAAAACAAGATTAGTGACCTTTGCTTTGGTCAGCATCAAGTTAGTGCAGCGCCGGTAGCAATTGTTGTAATGGCTGATCCGTCCCGTTCCAACGAGCAGTATGGCGAACGTGGAGCTCAGCTGTATTGCCTTCAGGATACAGCCGCGGCCATCCAAAATATGCTGCTGGCAGCAGAGGGGCTGGGTATTTCCTCCTGCTGGGTAGGCGCTTTTGATGAGCCTAAAGTCCAGCAAGCTGTAGAAGCACCGCCTCGCTTGCGGGCTGTAGCTATTATTTGTTTAGGGTATAGCGATGAAGTAAAACGTGAAGTAAAGGAACGGCTGCGTGTAGTAGAAGTAGCCAAGATTATTGACTAGGAGTGAGCAGCTTTTGAAACAGGAAAAACTAGGATGGTTTCTAGAGCGTCTTCAGCATGACAAAGAGAGGCTAGTTGAAGAAATATCCGGCCTTGAAGAAACAGGACTGGGTGATACTATGTCTTATTCGGTAGGAGAGCTTTCCGTCTATGATAATCATCCAGCCGATATCGGAGATGAGTTATTCGAACGAAGCAAGGATGTAGCCTTACGGGATAATGCACACGTATTACTGGAAGAAGTGGAAGCTGCCCTTGCTAAAATTGACAATGGCACTTATGGAATTTGTGATTCTTGTGGAAAAGATATTTCAATAGCGAGATTAGAAGCGCTGCCTTCTGCTGCTTTATGTATCGAATGTCAGCATTTGTCTGATGACTCCAGAGAAATGCTCCGTCCATTGGAGGAAACGGTACTTGCGCCGCCTTTTCATCGGACCTTTTTGGATGAAAGTGAATCTGATTTTGTGGGATTTGACGGTGAAGATGCGTTGCAAGCTGTTCTTAAATATGGCAGTTCTGATACACCACAAGATATTCCCGGCTCTTATGACTATAAAGCGTTGTTTCCCAATAGTAATGAACATCAGGGAATTGTAGAAAAGACTGATGCGATTCCGCAAGATCCTGACGCTACTGAAAATAAAACCGAGCGCTAGGGAGCGTTCGGTTTTTATCTTGGCAGAAAGTAAGGTAAAGAAAATAAAATATTTCTAATAGTTAGAGCCAAATTTAAAAGATCGCTTTTGTGTAGTAAATGGCATTGTTATAATAAAGGTGATGGTGATGAGGGAGGTGGTTGAAGAGTGATAGATCCGGCAACGAACAGGGCTTATATAGTAAAATTAGGTGTTTTGGCACTAGCTCTGGCCGCCTACTTTTATTTGCCGGGAATTCAAGAGTTTATCACTAGTGGACTATCGTACCTTCGGTTACGTAATTTTGAGGGATTGCGGCAATTCATCCTTTCTTACGGTGTTTGGGCTCCCATGACAAGTATTTTATTGATGGCTGTACAATCCATGGTACCTTTAGTACCGGGGATTGCTATTACTATTACTAATGCATGGATATTTGGCTGGGAATTAGGGGCGCTTTATTCTTGGATTGGTGCTTTGCTAGGTGCCACTCTTGATTTTGCGATAGCCCGGTGGTATGGCAGGCCTGTGGTTGAACGCTTTATTAGTGGAGAAATGCTGGATAAAACGGATGGTTTTTTTAAAAGAAATGGTGTTCTGGCAGTATTCATTACCCGCCTAACACCGATAGTTCCATTCAAAGTGGTTAGCTATGGAGCGGGTTTAACTAAGATGTCGCCTTTGCGGTTTATCATTGCTACCGGTATTGGACAAACTCCCGCTATTGTTCTGTATTCCTTTCTTGGCCAAAACCTGACTCGCAGTTTGCGAGCTACTATTGCCGTAACTTCCTTGCTTATGGCACTAGGCTTTACTGCTTACTATTTTCGGGACACGTTAGAAAAGTATTTTTTTTCTACTCCTGATAAGGAGCCTTGATTGGATAAGAAGATGTACTATGAGGATATTAATAATTGTAGTGAGCAGTGATTATTTTTTTACTGTAAATCTGCACTTTATGATATAATATAGTTAACAAAATATGGGGGGTGAATTAAGCAATGTACATAATTAATAGTGACTGTATTAAATGCGGTGCTTGTGCTTCGGTTTGTCCCGTTGGAGCCATCTCCGAAGGCGATGCCCAGTATAACATCGACGAACAGTGTATCGACTGTGGTTCATGCGCAGCGGTATGTCCCGTAGGAGCCATCAGCCCGGGTGAATAAGTAATAAGTCCAGCAAAAAATGCTGGACTTATTATTTTTTATACAGCTTGTGACATATCTCACAGCGGTTGAGCAAACTATATCAGTAGTTATGACAAAACTAATTGAGGTATTGTTATGAATCATGTTGACCCCCAAAATACTGGATTCTTTGGAAGTAAACGAAAATAAGACTTAATAGCGCAGCATTTGGCTGCGCTTCTTTACGTTTAAGGAAATATTGGGTATCATGTAAATAATACCAGGAAAGCAGGTGAAGAATGATGAAAACAATTGCACTTATTGCCCATGATAGGAAGAAAGAAGAGATGGTACTATTTGTACAGCATCATCAGTCTATTTTGCAAAAACACCTTTTGGTAGCTACCGCTACCACAGGTAGGCTGATCAAGGAAAATACGGACTTACAAGTTACTACTTATTTATCAGGCCCTCTAGGGGGAGATATGCAAATCGGCGCGTTAATTGCCAGCCAAAACATTGATGTGGTAATCTTTTTGCGCGATCCGCTCACTGCGCAGCCGCATGAACCGGATATTACGGCATTGCTTAGAGTGTGCGATGTTCACAATATTCCGGTGGCCACTAATGTATGCTGTGGACATATGTTAATCGCAGCAATGCAGATGTAAGCATTTAACAAGGGATAAGTCTTATTTTGGATGGGAGAGAAGCTGTGTGCCCATATTAATATTGGCGATGGCAGTGGTAGTCATTGATCAATGGTCCAAATACTATATTCAAACTCATATGAATCTCGGTATGTCTATTCCGGTTATTCCTTCGGTCTTTCATTTCACCTACATTCTGAATCCCGGTGCAGCCTTTGGTATTCTGGAGAATCAAAGAATCTTTTTTGTCATAATTGGTCTAATTATGATAGGTGCTGTATTATATCTGTATCCCCGCATTCCTGCTAAAATGAGATTGCTCAGACTTGGTACGGGGCTAATGATGGGCGGTGCAGTGGGAAATGTTATTGATCGTATTAAAACAGGATTTGTAGTAGATTTTTTTGATTTTCGCATTTGGCCGGTATTTAACATCGCCGATATTGCTATCGTTATTGGCGTGTCCTGTATCATTTATACATTGGTTTTTACAGTTGAAAAAAAGGATGAGGCTAATTGAGCACTGAAAAACAATATTGCCTGCAGGTTTCCGAAACAGAGGGTAACCAGCGAATTGATATTTATCTTGCACAAAGTCTGGGAATGTCTCGTTCTCATGCCCAAAAAATAATTTCTGCCGGGCAGGTGCTCGTGAATACGAAATTGGTTAAAGCCAATTATAAGGTTAGCTGCAATGACAACATCGAAGTCTTGTTAACGGAGGCTCAGCCATCAGAAATCAGACCGGAGTCAATCCCGCTTTCTGTTGTATATGAAGATGATCATATGATCATTATAAATAAGCCGCGAGGGATGGTTGTTCATCCTGCAGCGGGTAATTATAGCGGTACGCTGGTTAATGCTTTGCTGGAGCACTGTCAGGATTTATCCGGAATTAACGGGGTGATCCGGCCTGGCATAGTCCATCGCTTAGATAAAGATACGTCTGGCGTGATGGTTGCTGCTAAAAATGATCAGGCTCATCTTAATCTGGCACTACAGATTAAAGAACGTCAAGCCAGTCGCAAATATATTGCTATTGTTCATGGCAATATTAAAGAAGAGCAGGGAATCATTAATGCTCCTATTGGCAGGCATCCCGTTGACCGGAAGAAAATGGCTGTTGTTTTTACCAATAGTAAGACAGCCATTACTCACTTTCGGACTGTCGAACGATTTGGCAACTATACAGTGGTCGAGTGCCGTTTACAAACCGGGCGTACGCATCAAATAAGAGTACATATGGCACATATCGGACACCCGGTGGTTGGCGATCCTAAATATGGTCCTGAAAAGCAGCATTTTGCCATTAATGGTCAGGCGTTGCATTCAGCTGAGTTATCTCTTTCCCATCCGGTAACGGGAGAGAAGATGTGCTTTTCTGCACCACTACCTGCTGATATGGAAAAAATTATTACTTCTTTGCGTAGAGGTTAAAAAGAGAGGGGAATAGAGAATGGCAATATTTACGGAAAAAACAGTGATTATGGATGCTCAGGCCATTCGCAGGGCCATTATTCGCGTAGCTCATGAGATAATTGAAAAAAATAAGGGAATACATGATGTAGTGCTCGTTGGCGTTAGAACCCGGGGAGTGCCGCTAGCTGAACGATTAGCTGCAGAAATTGAAAGTATTGAGGGGATAAAAGTACCGGTAGGAATTTTAGATATCACCTTATACCGTGATGATTTATCAACCCTTGGTCATCAGCCAATTGTTCATGAAACGCAAATTTCTGCCGATATTAACGGAAAAAAAGTAATTTTAGTAGACGATGTTTTGTATACCGGGAGGACAGCAAGGGCGGCTCTTGATGCTCTTGTCGATATTGGTCGTCCTGAAGTAATTCAGCTAGCAGTTTTGGTTGATCGTGGGCATCGTGAATTGCCTATTAGAGCTGATTATGTTGGCAAAAATGTGCCAACCTCACGCAAAGAAATTGTCAGTGTTCAATTAGAGGTAATTGATAAAACTGAGCAAGTTGTCATTAAAGAACTATCGGAATAAAATAAACCCGGTGCATGCATTGCACCGGGTTATCTATCTCACTGAATTTGCTTAGCTTTTTGCGTATGTGTAAAGAGTTTTTATTAAATGCAGTGCAATTGACAACATGATCAGCATTCCAAAAAGCAAAATAAACTGATAGAAAACCTGCTCTGTTCTTGTTGCCCACGAGGCCCATGAATTTGCGCTGCTCATGGTATAAGCAGTAGGTATTGTCAATGACTTTGCAACATCATGTGCCGGGCCGAGCAGCACAAAGGTAAGCACAGCAGCAATTGTGGCGTGGAGAAAACGCGCTACCATATAAGGTCCCATTCGAATTCCGGACTCAATAACAATGCTTGCTACCTGCCCGTGTACGGATAGGCCGCTCCAGGCGATAATCGCACCGGCGATCGCGACTTTTTCAGCAAGTGGTGCATCAGCCTGACTTGCAACCATGGAGCCGATATCTAATTCAAACAGTCCGCTGACTAAGGCCGGGGCCAGCGATGTGCTTACGCCAATGATTTGCAGCCAAAAAGAAAAAAATGAAGTGAGTATATCAGTCAAGCCGATAACGGAGATAATGCGTAAAAATACGGAGAACAATATGATGAAGCCACCAATGAGTAAAATGGTATTCATTGAGGTTTTAACCGAATCCCCCAGTAATTGGCCTAAGGAACGCTTATCTTCCTGCCGGGCGTTATAAAGGGCCCGGAAAGCTCTTACCACGATATTGCCAGGCGGCTTCTTATAATTGCTGCTTTCAAGTAAGTCACGCCTGCGTCCGTGAAAGCGAAAGATGATACCCACTAAAAAACTGGAAAGATAATGTGCCAGGGCAATAGTCGGCCCCAGCTCCGGCATGGCAAACATACCGACTGCAACGGCACCGAACATAAACAATGGATCGGCGGTGTTGGTAAAAGAAAGCAGCCGTTCTGCTTCAACAGCAGTGCACAATTGATTCTGACGAAATTTACAGGTGATAACAGCATCCATGGGGTAACCGGAAGCAAGGCCCATGGACATAGCGAAAGCTCCAATGCCCGGAACATTAAAAACAGGGCGCATCAAGGGTTCTAATAGTACTCCAATGAAATGAACAACGCCAAACCCCATTAAAATTTCGGATAGAATAAAGAAAGGGAGCAGAGAGGGGAAAACTACATTCCACCATAAATTAAGTCCCATAATGGCCGAATCAAAAGCTTCTTTTGGATATTGAACCATTGCTATAGTGATAAATACGATGCAAAAGGCCATACAATATGTTAGAAAGCGGGAACGGAAGTGTTTCCCCTTGCTCCAAATACTCATTAAAAAAATCTCCCCCTTTGCCAGGCGTCTGTTACTATATATATGAGACGGCAGAGGTAATATAACTTACTTAAACAATTTCCAAAGGAGGGTACTATGAGACCCAAGATTGGTTTGGCTCTTGGTGCGGGAGGCCTACGGGGACTTGCGCATGTAGGTGTTTTACGAGTACTGGAACGCGAGAAAATTCCGATTGACTATATTGCCGGGTGCAGTATCGGCAGCCTAATAGGTGCCTTATATTGCGCAGGTTTGGATTCTGAGACCATCTATAAACTGGCAAAACATTTAAAGCGGCGACACTGGCTTGATTTTGTTATTCCTAAAATGGGTATTATATCTGGTGACCGTGTGCTGGCAATGATCCGTCTTCTAACGAAACAAAAACGATTTGAAGAATTAACCATTCCTTTATCGGTAATTGCTACCGATTTGGGGAATGGGCGGGAAGTCATTTTTAACGAAGGCGATGTGGCAACTGCCGTAAGAGCAAGTGTATCCGTTCCGGGAGTTTTTGTACCCTATCAGCTTGGAGAAATTCTTTATGTAGATGGGGCGGTATTAAATCCGACACCGATCGACGTAGCGCGGAAGATGGGGGCAGATATTGTAATTGCTGTCGATTTGGCTCATAAAGGTGAGACAGGAACGATTACAAATCTATTTGATGTTATTATCCAAGCCATTAACATTATGGAGCGGCAGATGTTTAATCAACGCCAGGAGGAATGTGATATATTGATAAGGCCTAAGGTAGCTCATCTTTCGCCAAGCTCCTTTGAAGCTATTGATGAATGTGTAGCTTTAGGCGAACAAGCTGCCGAAGAGTTCTTACCGGAAATTAAACGGTTTTTAGGAGAAACGCTTAAGGAAGATAAGTTGGAGAGCGGAGAAAGTCCAGACCACCAACCCGAGATGCGTGATTAGGATATCCCAAGGAGTAGATATCGCTAGCTATTGTATCAAAGGAAAGCATTTTCTGGAGTGGCGAGAGTTCAGCTATATTGCGCTGATGGCTATCTAAATATTGGGTTGTCTTGGTAATAAGTGGAACTGTGCTATGCTCCTTAAGCTGGCGTAGAATATCTTTGCCGTTATTGTTAAAGGCTAAGACCCGTGCATATAGCGGTCCGGCAGTGTCAAAAAGAGTAAGATCGGCTTTGGCAGTGCCAAGCAGGGTATGGACGGCAATGCGCTGCAGCCGTGTACGGGTATAACGTTTACTTTTGACGAGGGATAAAAGCATATCAAGATCGATAGCTTGCAGAGCACAAGTGAGAAATTTATGATGTAATCCTTCAGCCATTTCCGGTATCTGCTCAAGGCTGATTAAAGAAGCGGTACGGAGTTTTGCTAGTAGCATATTACCGAAAAAATGGCCCTCCACAGGGCCTTTTTGCTGGTGTAGCAATTGGTGAATGATTGTCCTGCTGACTTGAGGCAAGGCTGCTGCAATTTCTTCATCTAGTAAATTACGATCAAGCAATGCTTTACGAATAGCTGTAGCACTGGCGATGCTGCCGCTGATAACCGCTTGGTGATAAGGTGCTTGTTCGCGGGTAACTGCAACAGGCTTTATGTGAGGTGCCCAGCGGTTAATGGACCGTAAGTACTCAACAGCCAGTATGTTATTTGGCGTCATAAGAAAGTCTGCAGACAGACCGGTCTGAATTGCTACTGCATTCGATAGGGCTTTAGCATAAGGGAGGCCCTGTTGAATGCCGCTTTGAAATACGTCAAGGGTAACAGGATGATCAAAGGCATTTGCGGCAGTAGACAGCATGGCAAGGTCTGCCTGTTCAGCGCCAAAACAAAGAGAGCTTATACCCAAAGCGGCTAGTAACCGTACGCCTCCTGCTGCAAAATACTGAGCGCTCCGTACAGCAAATGCAAAAGGCAGTTCAATTACCAGATCCACGCCGGCAGCTACTGCCATTTCAGCGCGGGACCATTTGTCGAATATGGCTGCTTCTCCTCGCTGGACAAATTGGCCACTCATAACGGCTACGATATGAGAGCAATTTGTCTTTTGACGTGCTTGCTTAACATGTAAGGCATGGCCATTATGAAAGGGATTATATTCAGCAACGATACCGGTTAATTGCATAGTGACACCTGCTATTTTCGTTATTTGTGTTCAGGGGCAAATAGACACACTTGTCTTTATTTTACAACATATCGGTAAAACAGTAATAGTTATTTTAATTGGAAGGGAAAATAATAGAAGTGTCGAAGATAAAATTTTGGAATATGGTCTCGGTATTTGTCTGAAAAAGGTATAAGGGGGATAATGTGTTATGAAAGTTTTAGTTGTTAACTGCGGAAGCTCTTCTATTAAATACCAGCTATTTAATATGAATGATGAGAGTGTGCTAGCCAAAGGGCTGGTGGAAAGGATCGGTCTTGAAGGGGCAGTCCTGACTCATCAGCCTGCTGGTCGAGATAAAGTAGCTATTACTGGTGATATCAACAATCACAGTGTAGGTATTAAATTGGTGCTGGAAGCATTAACTGATTCTAATCATGGCGTTATTGCCAGCATGAAAGAAATATTGGCTGTAGGCCATCGGGTAGTGCATGGCGGTGAAAAGTTTGCTGATTCGGTTTTAATTACTCCTGACGTTATGCGTGCTTTAGAGGATTGTATTGAAATGGCTCCGCTTCATAACCCGCCGAATATATTGGGTATTAATGCATGCGCTGAGCTTATGCCAGGTGTGCCTCAAGTAGCAGTATTCGACACTGCTTTCCACCAGACGATGCCTAAACAGGCTTTCCTGTATGGATTGCCTTATGAAGCCTATGAAAAATATGGCGTTCGTCGCTATGGTTTCCATGGAACGTCGCATAAATACGTATCCCAAAGAGTAGCTGAGATGATGGGCCAGCATATGAGTAACTTGCGTATTATTACCTGTCATTTGGGCAACGGATCCAGTTTAGCGGCCATCAAGTATGGCAAAGCAATTGATACCAGCATGGGCTTTACTCCGCTGGAAGGTCTTGTTATGGGAACACGGTGCGGAGAAATTGATCCCGCGATTATACCTTTTTTGATGAAAAAAGAAGGAATGACGCCTGACCAAATGGACGAATACCTCAATAAAAAATCGGGCGTTCTTGGTATTTCCGGCGTTTCCAGTGATTTCCGGGATATTGAAGATGCAGCCGGGCAAGGAAATGAAAGAGCTCAATTGGCGTTAGATGTATTTGCGTACAAAGTTCGCAAATACGTAGGCGGCTATGTAGCAGCCATGGGCGGTGTTGATGCAATTGTTTTCACTGCCGGATTAGGTGAAAATTCCATTGAAATGCGAGACAAAATCTGCAATGGATTGGAATATTTGGGTACTCGCATTGATCATACAAAAAATAATGTCCGTGGTAAAGCTCAGGAAATAAGTGTTGATGGTGCAAAGGTAAAAATCTTTGTTATTCCGACTAACGAAGAGTTGGTCATTGCCCGTGATACGAAAGCTATTTGCGGCAGCTTAGTTTAAGCCAAAAATAAGGGTGACATTCGTCACCCTTATTTTTAAAGACGGTACGGTTATTGTGATATTTGCTGAAGCCTCGAATTTCTTGACAAACCATAATGTCGTGGCTATAATAGATTAAGGTCGAGGTGGAAAAAGATGAAAATAAATGTTGTACAGGCCAAACAGGAGATTGGCGGTACTTATCATTTTCAATTTGTTGTTTCTGATGATCAGCTTGGTTTTGATGATGAGGTTCCATGGAGGAACAATAAGATTACCGTTACGGGACAATTAGTAAACACAGGCAAGGCTTTGGAGGTTCAAGGTGTTATTCAGACATCTGGAACGTACAATTGCGGTCGGTGTTTAGAAAATTTCTGTACCGATATTCAAGTTGTTTTTTCGGAAATTTATTTAGCAGCAGGCAGTGAAACAGAAAATGAAGACGCTCTTTTCTATGAGGGCGATGAAATTGATATTACCGATTTGGTTCGTGAAAGTCTATTGCTGGCCGAACCGCTTAAAATTGTGTGTAAAGAAGAATGCAAAGGGTTATGTCCCGTTTGCGGCACAAATTTGAATGCAAGCACCTGTTCCTGCGACAGAGACTCTGTTGATCCTCGATTGGCAGTGCTTCAAAAACTGTTGCAAACGAAATCATAATCCGATATTATTTTGTTGAATTGTTCTTGTTAAGGAGGTGGATACTATGGCAGTACCAAAGCGTAAAATGTCTAAAGCCCGTCGTGATAAGCGCCGTGCTAATTGGAAATTAACTATTCCCGGTTTAGTTGAATGCACTCAATGCCACGAAAAGAAAATGCCTCATCGTGTATGTCCCGCGTGTGGGTATTATAATGGTAAGGTAGTTGTGAAAGCAGCTGAATAAAATGGCGTATGGTGAGCATGATAAGGGCGATTATATCCCTTACCAGCTCACTTTTTATTTTTTCTATAAAGTCACTTGAATTTTTGGTATCTGGTGTTATAATATTGATTAGCATTTGGTATTATTACTTGCTTATAAAAATAGGTGGTATATTTATGGCGCGTATCCAAAAGAAGATAAGGCAAGAACGGCTGAAGGAAAAACTGCATACTAGCCCCTTTCTGACAGATGAAGAACTGGCGGCTTTTTTAGTTGTTAGCGTTCAAACCATTCGTTTGGATCGCCTGGAACTAGGGATACCGGAGTTGCGTGAACGAATTAAGGTTATGGCAGAAGAGGCGCAGACCAAACTAAAGGCAATCGCCAGCGGTGACGTTATCGGCGAATTGATTGATTTAGATTTGGGTAAAAGCGGTATATCGATTCTTGCTGTTACACCAGAAATGGTTCTAGAAAAAACAAAGGTAGCCAGAGCCCATTACATATATGCGCAAGCAAACTCTTTGGCACTTGCAGTTATTGACGCCCCTGCGGCAGTTACTGGAGTAGCTAACATTAAATATAAAGTTTCAGTACATTTAGGAGAAAAGTTAGTCGCAAAAGCCGAAGTTATGAAAAAACGAGGCAATAAATATTTTGTTTGGGTTAAAACTAGAAATGATGCTCAGGAAGTATTTCGCGCTAAGTTTATTATGGCTTCTCTGGATTAACGAAGGGAGAATGTATGAAAATTGCTGTTGATGCAATGGGCGGCGATTTTGCTCCTGAAGAAATTGTCTTAGGAGCGCTGGAAGCCGTTAAAGAATATGAACTCGAAGTTGTACTTGTTGGTGATGAAAATAAGATTAATCCTATGCTGCAAAAACATGGCGGACTTTCGAATGAACGTATTAGCGTACATCATGCCAGCCAAACCATTGATATGGATGAGCATCCTGGTGTGTCGATACGTAAGAAGAAAGACGCATCCATTGTTGTTGCAACCCGGTTGGTCAAGGAAGGAAGCTGCGACGCCGTAGTTGCTGCCGGCAGCACAGGCGCTGCTGTTGCTGCTGCTATGTTCGGATTGGGACGCATAAAGGGGGTTGCAAGACCCACTATTGCCACTCCCATACCCAATTTGACGGGCACTACCATTTTGCTTGATTCTGGAGCAAATGTAGACAGCAAACCAAAGCATCTTGTACAAAGTGCGGTAATGGGATCAATTTATTCTGAATATGTGCTTGGTATACAAAAGCCCCGGGTGGGATTACTGAATATTGGTGAAGAAGAAAACAAAGGCAATGAACAAACGCTGACAACATTTCCTCTTTTAAAACAGCTTACGACAATAAACTTTATTGGAAATGTTGAAGGCCGTGATATTCCCAAGGGAACTGTCGATGTCGTCGTTTGTGATGGTTTTGTCGGCAATGTAGTCCTGAAGCTTGGTGAAGGACTCGCCAGCGCTATTATGCAGCTAATTAAAGAAGCCATAAAAGGCAGCGGACTATTGACTAAAATAGCTTCACTTGCTGTTTTACCGGCCCTAAAGGGACTAAAAAGAAAATTAGACTATGCCGAATATGGAGGAGCTCCACTACTCGGTGTGGATGGTGGTTTTATCATCTGCCACGGCAGCTCAAAAGCGAAAGCGATTAAAAATGCGATACGCGTGGCCCATGAAATCGTTGAACAAAAGGTTATTGAGCATATTCGAGACAGTATTGCTAAGGAGGGAATCATTACCAATGATAGCGAATGACAGAAGTGTTGGAATTTTAGGTATTGGCAGTTGCGTACCAGATAGAATTGTGACAAATAAGGATTTGGAAGCAATCGTTGAAACATCTGATGAATGGATCGTAGACCGGACCGGTATCCGGGAGCGCCGCATTGCAGATGCAAGTACTGCCACCTCTGACCTTGCTACTGGTGCTGCGAAAAAGGCATTGGCTAATGCCGGCGTTGAAGCAGCAGATATAGATTTAATCATTGTAGCAACAGCTACTCCTGATATGTTTTTTCCCTCAGTGGCTTGTTTAGTGCAGAATAATTTAAAAGCCTCAAAAGCTGCAGCTTTTGATTTAGCGGCAGGCTGTTCGGGTTTTGTTTATGGTCTTGTTACCGGCACACAGTTTATTAAGGCAGGGCTATATAAAAAAATATTGGTTATTGGTGCGGAAACTTTATCGAAAATACTTAACTGGGAAGACCGCAATACCTGCGTACTCTTTGGTGACGGAGCAGGAGCAGTGGTTTTGGGAGAGACTAAGCCCGGTTACGGCATTCTCGGTGTAAATCTTGGGGCTGACGGAGCTGGCGGTGATTTGCTCAAGCTGCCTGCCGGTGGATCCCGGATGCCGGCTTCGGCAGAATCAATCAGCCAAAAATTGCATTTTGTTCATATGGATGGCAATGAAGTTTTTAAATTTGCCATTAAAGTTATGGGTGAAGCAGCTAATGCTGCCTTGACCGATGCCGGTCTTACTGCCAATGATGTTAATTGGCTCATTCCTCATCAAGCTAATATCCGTATTATTCAATCGGCTGCCAAGCGCCTGAAGCTGCCCATGGAGAAGGTTTTTGTCAATGTTCATAAATACGGCAATACTTCTGCAGCATCTATTCCTATTGCGCTTGAGGAGGCATTAGAGTCTGGTCACATTAAAAATGACGATGTTCTTGTCTTAGTAGGGTTCGGTGCAGGATTGACATGGGCTTCTTGCGTTATAAAATGGTGCAAGGAGGATAAAACTATTGTTTAAAAGCAAACTATGCCAATTATTAAATATTAAATATCCAATTTTACAGGGCGGAATGGCTTGGGTGGCTACGGCTGAGCTGGCTGCTGCTGTTTCTAACGCCGGCGGATTAGGTGTGATTGGTGCCGGCCATATGCCAGCAGATGTTCTCAGAAATGAGATTCAAAAAACCAAAGCAATGACAAACAACCCTTTTGGTGTAAATATAATGCTTATGTCGCCTTTTGTAAAAGAAGTCATGCAGGTTGTCATTGATGAACGGGTTCCTGTTGTGACTACTGGCGCAGGCAATCCGGGAGAGTATATCCCCAGGCTCAAAGAAATTGGTGCAAAAGTCATTCCGGTAGTTGCATCTGTTGCACTTGCTAAGCGTTTAGAAAGAATTGGCGTAGATGCAATTATTGCTGAAGGCATGGAAAGTGGCGGGCATGTTGGTGAGGTTACAACTATGGCGTTAGTACCTCAAATAGCGGATGCTGTAGCTATCCCGGTAATTGCTGCAGGTGGTATTGGCGATGCGCGGGGAATTATTGCGGCATTTGCATTAGGCGCTCAAGGAGTGCAAATTGGTACTCGCTTTGTTGCGTCTACCGAATGCATTGCTCATCCTAACTATAAAGAAGCTATTTTGCGGGCCAAAGAACGTTCTACTGTTGTTACCGGCATATCTACCGGTCATCCGGTACGCGTTATGGCTAATAAGCTGACAAAAGAATTCTTACGGCTGGAAAGAAGCGGTGCTACGACGCAGGAACTTGATAATCTGGGAGCTGGCAAGCTTAAAATAGCAGCCCGCGAGGGCGATGTACAGCACGGATCGGTTATGGTCGGCCAAGTAGCGGGTTTGGTCCATAATATTAAACCTGTGGCAGATATTATTCAGGAAATTGTTCAAGGTATACCGAAAATAATTACTAGCATCAATACTATTGTTGATGCAAAGTGAGAGGGTGAAGCTATGAGTCAGGTGGCATTGGTTTTTCCTGGGCAAGGATCGCAAACAGTGGGTATGGGAAAAGAACTGTATGACAATTTCGAAGCTGCGAAGGCTGTATTTGAAATGGCAGACCAGGCACTCGGATTTTCTATAACCAAAATGTGTTTTGAGGGACCAGAGGAAGAACTCCGTAAAACATTTAATACTCAGCCTGCTATTTTGACAATGAGTATCGCTTGTTATATGGTATTAAAAGAACATGGCATTGAGCCGGATATTGTAGCTGGACATAGTTTAGGTGAATATTCGGCATTAGTTGCTGCTGGTTCGCTTGAGTTTGCCGATGCCGTGCGCTTAGTACGCAAACGGGGTCAGCTTATGCAAGAAGCCGTTCCCCTTGGTGAAGGCAGCATGGCCGCAATCATGGGATTGGAACGGGATGTAGTTGTTGAAGTATGCCAGAAGGCTCAGCAAGAGTTTGGTGCCGTACAGGCTGTAAATTTCAATTGCCCTGGGCAAATTGTTATAGCCGGCCAAGCTACGGCAGTTGAAAAAGCGGTTGAGCTGTTAAAAGCTGCCGGTGCTAAGCGGGCTATTATGTTACCGGTGAGTGCACCTTTTCATAGTACCCTTATGAAGCCGGCTGCAGAAAAACTGGCGCTTGAACTGGACCAGATCGCTGTTCGCGATGCAGTTATTCCCGTCGTAGCCAACATTAGCGGCCAACTGGTAAAAAATGGTGACGCAATCAAAGCATCGCTGGTTCAGCAAGCTGCAAATCCTGTTTTATGGGAAGATTGTGTTGCCCAGATTGTAAATCAAGGGGCTGAAACTTTTATTGAAGTCGGTCCAGGCAAGGTTCTTTGCGGGTTTACCAAGAAGATTGCTAAAGATGTTACCAATCTTAACGTAGAAGATCTTGCATCTTTACAAAAAACCCTTGATTATTTCAAGGAGGTTCGTTAAAATGCATTTAGACAGTAAGGTGGCAGTTGTTACCGGAGCGTCACGCGGTATTGGCCGGGCTGTAGCTTTGGCATTAGCGAAGAGCGGAGCTAAGCTGGTAGTTAATTATGCCGGTAATGCTAAAGCAGCGCAAGAAGTGGTAGATATGGTTGTTGCGCAAGGTGGTCAAGCTATTGCCATCCAGGCTGACGTTGCTAATGCCGAGTCGGTTGAACTGTTAGTAAAACAGACGGTGGAGCATTTTGGTCGTATTGATATACTGGTTAATAATGCTGGTATTACTCGTGATACGTTGCTAATGCGGATGAAAGAAGCTGACTGGGATGCAGTCATGAACACCAATTTAAAAGGTATTTTTCACTGCACAAAAGCTGTTTCACGCATTATGATCAAGCAAAAGACCGGCAAGATTATTAATATGACATCGGTAGTAGGGATTACCGGTAATGCCGGTCAAGCTAATTATGCAGCTGCTAAAGCTGGTGTTATTGGTTTTACGAAATCGATGGCAAAAGAATTAGCATCCCGTAATATTACGGTAAATGCGATAGCACCAGGATTTATCGCTACCGATATGACAGAGGTTCTATCTGAGCAAGTCAAGAATGACTTGGCCCAAAGCATTCCGCTAGCCAGGTTGGGGGCTCCCGAAGATGTTGCTAATGCTGTCGTTTTTTTAGCTTCCGATTATGCGAACTATATTACTGGGCAGACTTTAAATGTTGACGGCGGTATGGTAATGTAATAGTGAACTAATCGTTTTTGGAAGGAGGTGAATTTGATGACCACTTTTGATAAAGTGAAAGAAATCGTAGTAGAACAGCTTGGCGTTGATGAAGCCGATGTAGCTATGGATTCCACGTTTATTGACGACCTTGGCGCCGACTCTCTGGATATTGTAGAGTTGATTATGGCTTTTGAAGAGGAATTTAACATTGAGATTCCTGATGAAATAGCTGAAAAGATCAAGACTGTTAGAGACGCTGTCGAATACATAGACAAAGAAAAGCAAGGCTAAACGCATTACCGTAAAAGAGAAAGTCCCGTGGAATTGTTTCGCGGGACTTTCTTAAAGGTAAGGGCTGCATTGAATGGAGGAGTTATTCTTGAAACTTCCGGAATTGAAAATAGGTCATCTTGTGGCCAAAGTACCTATTATTCAAGGCGGGATGGCTATTAGAATATCCACTGCCCGTTTGGCCGCTGCTGTGGCGGAACAAGGGGGCATCGGTTTGATAGCTGCATCCGGCATGCCTTTTGATGAATTAAGGCACGAGATTCGCTTGGCACGCTCATTGACTAAAGGGATTGTTGGCATTAATGCAATGGTTGCTGCCAGAGAATTTGCCGGACTTGTCAGAACTGCAATCGAAGAAGGTATCGACTTGGTTGTAGCAGGTGCTGGTTTTTCTCGTGATATATTTGGTATGGGAAAAGAATCGGGTACTCCCGTTGTTCCAATTGTGTCATCTGCAAAGTTGGCTAGAATATCCGAATCATTAGGAGCTTCAGCCGTTATTGTTGAAGGTAAAGAAGCTGGTGGACATCTGGGTACCGATCAATCTGTACGTGTTTTATTGCCTGAAATTAAAAAGGCGGTAAAAATTCCGGTGATTGGTGCAGGCGGTGTAATCAGTGGACGAGATATCGTTGAAATCCTGTCCTTGGGCGCTGATGGCGTTCAAATGGGAACGCGGTTCGCTGCGAGTGTCGAGTCTAATGCTGCTCCGGCTTTAAAAGAGTTTTATTTAAAGGCTAAACCGGAAGATGTAGTTTTAATTAAGAGTCCGGTCGGTCTGCCTGGGCAAGCTGTGAGAAATCCCTTTGCTAAGAAAATTATTGAAGGTACTGCACCATTGCCTGATTCCTGTGATGCTTGTTTAAAACACTGTGAGCGCAATTTCTGTATCATAAAAGCGCTTATTCGGGCGCAACAGGGCGATGTGGAAACGGGTCTTGTTTTCACCGGCGAGTACATTCATAAGATAGATGAGATTCTTTCTGTTAAAGAAATATTTTCCAGGCTTCTTAAAGAAGTGGAAGAGATAAAATAACCGCGAGGTGGAAAAATTGAAAAAACGTGTTGTGATTACAGGACTTGGCGCAATTACTCCTATCGGAACCGGTAAGGACGAGTTATGGAATGCCTTATTGGCTGGCAAGTCAGGTATAAGCCGTATTACCCGTTTTGATCCCAGCGACTATGCTACTCAAATCGCTGGCGAAATAAAAGATTTTGATCCAGGCAAATTTATGGACAAAAAAGAAGCCAAAAGAATGGACCGTTTTACTCAATTTGCCGTTGCTGCTACAAAGATGGCTTTTGAAGACTCAGGTATGGATCTGGAAGCAGAAGACAAAAACCGTATTGGTACACTAATCGGTACAGGTATTGGCGGAATGGATTCACTTCACGATCAATTTAAAGTGTTATTTGATAAGGGGCCGAATCGTGTAAGTCCGTTCTTCGTCCCTATGATGATTGCTAATATGGCTGCAGGCCAGACTTCTATAACTTTTGGCTTGCAAGGTCCCTGCAGTTGTGTAGTTACCGCTTGCGCGACAGGTACCAATGCAATCGGTGATGCTTTTAAAATCATTCAACGCGGTGATGCCGATGTAATGGTAGCCGGTGGTACGGAAGCTGCTATTTCGCCTAGCGCTGTTGCTGGTTTTTGTTCGATGAAAGCTATGTCTACCCATAACGACGAACCGGAAAAAGCCTCCAGACCGTTTGATAAAGACCGCAGTGGTTTTGTAATGGGCGAAGGCTCGGGGATCGTGATTATTGAGGAGCTTGAACATGCTCTTGCCCGCGGCGCCAAAATTTATGCTGAAATAGTGGGATATGGCAGCAATGCTGACTCTTATCATATTACTGCTCCTGCTCCAGAAGGTGTTCAAGCGGCAAAATGTATGGCTATGGCTTTAAAAGATGGCGGCGTCGCTCCGGAAACTGTTGACTATATTAATGCTCATGGCACCTCAACACCACTTAATGATAAGAATGAATCCTTAGCAATTAAGAGCTTGTTTGGTGATCATGCTTATAAATTAGCCATTAGTTCAACGAAATCAATGACTGGTCACTTACTGGGAGCAGCCGGTGCTGTTGAGTGCATTGCTACAGCATTGACTATTCAGACTGGCAAAGTACATCCTACTATCAATTATGACAATGCTGATCCTGAATTAGATCTTGATTATGTTCCTAATGTAGCACGCGAGAAGACTGTTAATGTAGCACTTTCCAACTCCTTTGGTTTTGGTGGACACAATGCAACTATTTTATTGAAAAAATATGAAGCGTGATTGTGGCCAGTAAAAAGGCAATTGATAGCCAAAGGCTTGCCCAGATAAAAGAATTCTCCAACCTTTTGCAAATCCATTTTAATAATAATGAGCTGTTACACCAGGCATTAACTCACACCTCCTTTGCTAATGAGAGCAAAGAGCTTGGTGTGCAGCATAATGAGCGGTTAGAGTTCTTAGGGGATGCGGTTCTTGATTTGGTTGTTGGTGAGGTATTGTTTAAGCAATTTCCCCAATTGCCCGAGGGCGACTTGACAAAAGCAAGGGCTCGTATTGTCTGTGAACCTACATTAGCTAGCTGTGCTACCAAACTAGGTATTGGCAATTATTTATTATTGGGCAAAGGCGAAATATCTTCAGGAGGACGCCAACGGATATCTATTCTGGCAGATGCTTTTGAAGCTATTATCGGTGCTATTTATTTGGACAGTGGATATGCTAACGCTTCTCGCTTTATTGTTGATCACTTGCAGGGAGAACTGAACTTAGTCAAGAGCGGCGAATATGCCAATGATTATAAAACCTTGCTGCAAGAGGTTATTCAGCGGCAGGGAGAACAGAAAATCTCTTATGATGTTATCAATGAAGAAGGACCTGATCATGATAAGACCTTCATGGTAATGGTCTGCGTTAATGGTAAGACTTTAGGTTCGGGTCAAGGAAAGAGCAAGAAGGAAGCCGAGCAAAATGCAGCCAAGCAAGCGCTTGCGAAACTCAATTGATCTAATTAGGAGGGGTGGCTGACAGCCGCTCCTTTTTTGTATAACTTGTCAGTTCCGAAGCAAGAACGCTTTCCTGCAGCTTTGTAGTTCGTACAAAGGAGAGGTATGGGTGGTTTGCTCTTTTGGAAAAGGGGAAAGTCTTCCTTTTGTTTGCAAGTGTGTCACTGGAACCGTCCCCATGGCAGGAAAAAGTGGTCTGTTCTTTTGTCTTGAAACAAAAGAACCAAAAATTCAAGACCTGTACGGAAATGGCCTTGGAAGCAGACCTTCCTTGCTAAAATTCCGAAAACTCGCTGCGCTCAGACAGTCGGAATTTCTTTACGCAAGGAAGGCCTGCTTCCACCCTGCGGGACGGCAATTTCCGTAAGGGTCGGAGGGACGAAAAAAGGAACGAAGCTTCGTCTTCCCCGTTACCCGTTCTTATCGGCCTTTCTGGAAAAAAGACAGTCCGAAGGATGGAAATACCGTCAGTTTACGTTAAGAAATCCATTTGTTTGAGCATAGCGAGTTTATGGATTTTAGTAAGGTGACGGTATTTCCAAGTCTTTTTTCCAGAAAGGCTTAGCATTTGCATAATAGGAAGTTATCGCTTCGCTTGTAACTAAGCGATTCGTACGGCTGCATAGCAGCCAACTCTCTGCTTATGTTGCGATGACAAAAGTACAACCCGTGCTTTTTCCTTTGAATATGATACTTTATCATGCAAGGGTGAGCAAAAGACCGCTTTAGTGGTTTTTCTTATCTTGTCAGAAAGGTTAACCTTATGTTTGCGCTTTGCTGCTCAGACATAATTGGAGTGAGCAATAAGTAAACTAGGCTTAGGTTAAGGTTAAGTATCACAACCTGCTTATGTGCGCTTTTAGAAAATATAAGGGTGATGCTGTTATAAAACACTATATAATTCCTGTATTTATTCCTCATTACGGCTGTAAACATCAATGTATATTCTGTAACCAGCAAAAAATCACCGGCATGGTTACTCCTGTTGATGCTCAGCACGTTCAACAAACCATTGACGTACATTTAGCGCGAATTACTGAGCGGCGATTTATCGAAGTAGCCTTTTATGGGGGCAGTTTTACAGCCTTGCCGCTTGAATTGCAGCAGCGATTGCTTACGCCGGCATATCAGGCACTTCAAAGAGGTCAAGTTAACGGTATTCGTTTGTCGACCCGTCCGGATTGTATTACTGACGAAATTGTTGATAATCTATTAGCTTTTAATGTTACCGTAGTTGAACTGGGTGTTCAATCGCTGGATGAAGCGGTACTCATAGCATCGCAGCGGGGGCACACTGTTGATGATGTAAAAAATGCTGCTGATATACTTAGAAGACGGGAAGTCTCTTTTGGTATCCAAATTATGCCGGGGTTACCGGGAGAAGATTGGTACAGTCTGCTGCTTACCGCTAATAGAGCTATTGCGCTTAGGCCTCATTTTGCCCGTTTATACCCTACTATTGTCATTGATAAAACAGAATTAGCAACGTGTTATTTGCAAGGCTTGTACCAACCGCTTACCTTAGAGGCTGCTATTCAAAAAACAGCTTTTTTAAAATTGTTTTTTGAACAGCATAATATACCTGTCATTCGCACCGGGCTGCAGGCAACCGAAGAATTAGATAATGCTGGTACGGTACTGGCCGGGCCTTATCATAGCGCTTTTGGCGAATTAGTTGATGGTTATCTGTTTTTTCAAATGCTGTTGCAAGCATTTGAAAAAATTCCTCATTCGTCAGAGCCAATTATTATCCGGCATCATCGCCGGGATCAGTCTAAAATCCGGGGGATTAGTAATTGTTATTTCCATCAATTGCAGCAAGCTGTTCATAGACCGATCAAACTGGTTGAAGGTACTCTGCGGGAAGGTGAAATTAGCATCGAACAGGGTTATTTACAGTATGTGATTAGCCGGAAGATGTTATTTTTCACCTAAATAAAGATTAGCAGGAATTTTTAGGAAAAGCGCGGAATATTGTATAGCATTAGCCCTGACCATCAAAGGAGGTTAAGTAATGGAAGTGCTTAAAGTATCAGCGCAATCCAATCCTAAATCTGTAGCAGGCGCGCTGGCTGCAGTACTCAGAGAAAAAGGAACCGCAGAGGTGCAGGCAGTAGGCGCGGGGGCAGTTAACCAGGCTATTAAAGCAGTTGCCATCGCTCGCGGTTTCGTTGCTCCTAATGGCATTGATCTGATTGCAATTCCTGCATTTGCTGAAATTACCATCGATGGGGAAGAACGTACCGCAATTCGCTTTATTGTTGAACCACGTTAGTTTTCGAGTGCTCGGAAACCTGTTTGCGTCGGCAAACGGGTTTTTTTATTGTATACCTATACGGGACGTGGTAAAATTTTGTTGATAACATTGGAATGTAGGTGATCAGTTTTGCTGCTGCGCAGATTAGAGACGTATGGCTTTAAATCTTTTGCTGAAAAAACAGAAGTTGAATTTGGTTCTGGCATAACTGCGATTGTTGGACCTAATGGCAGCGGAAAGAGCAATATATCAGATGCTATTCGCTGGGCTTTGGGAGAGCAAAGTATTCGTACCTTACGAGGTAGTAAGGCAGAAGATGTAATATTTGCAGGCAGCACAAAACGAAGATCGCTTGGGGCTGCAGAGGTATCTCTGGTTTTTGATAACAGTGACAATCGCCTGCCGATTGAATTTAATGAGGTTACGATTACCCGGCGTATTTTCCGTTCCGGTGATAGCGAATATTATATTAATAAATCTGCCTGCCGCTTAAAGGATATTCATGAATTATTGGCAGATACCGGGTTAGGGCGGGATTCTATGTCCGTTATCGGGCAAAATAAAGTAGATGAAGTATTAAATAGTAAACCTGAAGAACGGCGTTCCCTATTTGAAGAAGTAGCAGGTATAACCAAATATAAGCAGCGTAAACGGGAATCGCTGCGTAAGATGGAAGAGACCAATGGCAACCTTAACCGTGTTGACGACTTAATGGGAGAAATTGAAACACAGTTACAGCCGATGGCCGAGAATGCCGAACGCACCCGTATCTATAATGGACTGCATAAGGATCTTATTGCTTATCAGGCGACCTTGCTTATGAATAAGCTAACAAAAGCGGAAAAAATGATCTCCAGTGCTGAACTGGAGAAAAGTGAACTTACTGACCGTGAAATTGCGGCAGCTGCTCAACTGGCTGGTGCAGAAGCAGAAAAAGAACGATTGGCTAACGACATCTTATGTATCGAAGAGAGCTTGGTAAA
>Ga0366774_1005_pt1 | contig 52368 bp, 56 predicted proteins | sample BONcelHN113001D9_FD_207068 | JGI IMG/M metagenome (GOLD analysis project Ga0366774, IMG submission 207068) | Enriched cells from coal bed in the Powder River Basin, Montana, United States - BONCAT cells N11 rep2 HSBNCT.N11.300.1.D9 ...
AAGGATTGAAGCCGGTGGACCATCCAATAGGATTATATGGAAAAATGGCAGAAAAATCTGTTGCTAAAGATACTACCAGCGGACACTGGGAATTGGCAGGTAACCCGATTTTTACACCATTCCCTGTTTATCCTCATGGATTTCCGGACGAAGTGATTGATGCATTTGTTCGTTTGATTGGCTGTCCGGTATTAGGAAATAAAGTTGCTTCCGGTACCGAAATAATTGCTGAATTGGGTGCCGAGCATATGCGTACTGGTTATCCGATCGTATACACATCGGCAGATAGTGTTTTTCAGATAGCTGCTCATGAGGATATTGTTCCGTTAGAAAAATTGTATGCTATGTGCCGTGTTGCCCGTGAACAAGTCTGTGTTGGAGAGCATGCTGTTGGTAGGATTATTGCCAGACCTTTTATCGGTGCTCCCGGCAATTTTACCCGAACTCCAAACCGGCATGATTATAGCCTGGAACCTAACGGTGTTACTATCCTTGATACGCTTAAGCAAACCGGTTACACCGTCATTGGTATTGGGAAAATAGCTGATATCTATGCTCATCGCGGTATTACCCGCTCCTTTCCAAGTAAGTCCAATGATGATGGGATGAGCATACTTTTGGATTTGATTCAGTCGAATACTGAATCTGGTTTAATTATGGCTAACTTAGTGGAATTTGACAGTACTTATGGGCATCGTAATGATATCATAGGCTATGGCCGCGCCTTAGAGAGGCTGGATGGACAGCTGGCTCTGCTTTTAGGGTGCTTGCAAGAGCATGATCTGCTGGTTATTACGGCCGATCACGGCTGTGATCCCACTTACGCCGGAACTGATCATACTCGTGAATATGTACCTCTATTGGTTTATTATCGGAACTGTCCAGGCGGTACCTTAGGGGTACGTGAAACTTTCGCTGATGTAGGACAAACAATAGCAGATAACTTTTCTGTTGCCAAACTTGACTATGGTCACAGCTTTCTACACAAGCTTGTGAGGTGATGGTATGCGGGCATTGGATGTAATTGCCAAAAAGCGTGATGGATATTCGTTAACGCAAGAAGAGATTTCCTATTTGATTCAGGCTTATATACAAGAAGAAATTCCTGATTACCAAATGGCGGCCTGGCTAATGGCTGTCTTTTTACGCGGGATGAATAGTGAAGAAACAGCAGCATTAACGATGACAATGGCTCAATCAGGGGTTATGGTTGACTTGACTGCTGTAAGCGGTATCAAAGTGGATAAACACAGTACCGGCGGAGTGGCAGATACAACAACGCTAATATTGGCACCTCTGGTTGCTGCTGCAGGCGTACCAGTAGCTAAAATGTCAGGACGGGGGCTGGGGTTTACCGGTGGCACAATTGATAAACTGGAAGCTATCCCCGGATTTTGTACTACATTGACGCAGAGTCAGTTTATCGCTAATTTGCGTGAGCATAACATTGCAATAACCGGACAATCGAAAGACATTGCTCCTGCTGACGGCAAATTATATGCATTGCGCGACGTTACAGCTACAGTTGAGAGTATACCGCTGATTGCATCATCAATAATGAGCAAAAAAATTGCCGCTGGGGCCGATAAAATTGTACTTGATGTTAAAGTAGGCAGTGGCGCATTTATGAAAAATCTGGATCAAGCAATTACCCTTGCTGAAGCAATGGTGCACATTGGAGATTTGGTTGGCAGGGAAACAATTGCTGTACTATCAAATATGGATCAACCGCTGGGGCAGGCTGTTGGCAATAGTCTGGAAATCCAGGAGGCTATAGACGTACTCAGTGGGAAAGGGCCGGCTGCATTACGGGAAGTATGTCTATTGCTGGGAGCGTATATGTTATTACTGGCCGGTAAGGTAACCGATGTTTTAACTGGAAAGGCCCGATTGAATGAGTTATTGGTCAATGGTCAAGCACTAATGAAGTTTACTGAGTTTGTTATTGCTCAGGGAGGAGATGCACAAATTGTGCATCAGCCATTGCGATTGCCTCAAGCTGCTTTTAGGCAGACGATTGCCAGTTCTGAAGCAGGCTTTGTCAAACATATTAATGCGGCTCAAATTGGACATGGCGCGATGCTGCTTGGTTCCGGCAGGGAGAAAAAGGGAGATACTATTGATTTGGCAGCCGGTATAATGATGCATTGCCGTATTGGCGATTATCTGGATAAAAATCAACCGATTGCTACTTTATATAGTAATAATCAGGATAAGTTGATTGGATCAATAAATTATATAAAAAAGGCAGTGTGTATTGGCGATCAACAGGTGGCACCTCAACCATTGATTCTAGGAATAGTTGACCGTAATGGATATCAGGATGGTAGAATAATACAGTTAAAACAGCCCGAATAAGGGCTGTTTTTTTATTTGATGTAATTTCCAGTGTAAGGTGAATTTGCAACGGAAAAACTATTTAATAAATGCTGAAAGGGGTGTTTAATAAATGAGCCAACTGCGCCGCATTGCTTGGATGGTGCTTTTAGCCTTGTTTTTTTCCATCACCGGAAATTCATTCGTGTTGGCTGCGGAACCAAAAGTATCGACAAAATTGGATACGACCGCTCAATCAGCAGTACTAATGGATGGCAATGGTACTGTTCTCTATGAAAAGGATCCGCACAAACAACTTCCGCCAGCTAGCGTAACTAAAATTATGACATTGCTATTGGCCGTGGAAGCGGTGGAACAAGGGCGGATCAAATTAACAGACGATGTATATACCAGTGAAAATTCCTGGCGTCAGGGTGGATCACAAATCTGGCTGGAACCTGGAGAAAAGATGACTGTCCGGGAAATGCTGACAGCTATTGCTGTAGTCAGTGCAAATGATGCGGCTGTAGCTCTTATGGAACATATTTATGGTAGTGAACAAGCAGCTGTTGATGCCATGAATAAAAGAGCAGAAGGTTTAAATCTGAAAAATACCCATTTTGCCAATGTCAATGGGTTACCAACTCCTAATCATTTCATGAGTGCCTATGACGTGGCTTTGATTGCGAAAGAAGCTGTTAAACATCCGTTGTATATGGAATTATGTGCTATTAAAGAATATTGGCTGCGTGACGGTAAAAATTGGCTGGTTAATACAAATAAACTTTTATGGTGGTATAAGGGCGCAGATGGTTTAAAGACTGGTTGGACCGAAGAAGCAAAATATTGTTTTGTCGGCACTGCAAAGCGGGATGGTCTGCGTTTAATTTCTGTAGTTTTTGCAACTCCTGAACCGCGGTCGCACTTGCGTGAAAGCATGAAACTGCTGGACTGGGGCTATGCAAATTATGCTGCGTTACCGATTGTTGATAGAAATACAGTTGTCGAACGCTTAAAAATTAATAAGGGTGAGGAAAAAGAAATTCAATTAGTTGCAGCTGAAGATTTGATATTATTAATTGGAAAAGGCCAAAACAAAAATATTCAGAAAAAAATTATCACTGAACCCTCTATCAATGCTCCTGTAACGGAAGGAGAAAAATATGGTGAGTTAATTGTCACCAGAGACGGTAAAGAACTAGGTAAAGTAGATTTGGTTGCAGAAAAAAGTGTCCCTAAGGCCGGATTCTTTAAAATTTTTCAAACTATGATCTCCAATTTATTTTCAATCTCACGATAAATTAAGAAGCAGCGAGGGAATTTTCATTCTCTCGCTACTTTTATGTTTTAGCTAGCAGGAAAAATTTTCCTTATACAGAATATGCATATTATGTTAGTTTGGGAGGGATGGGTTTGAAGATAGTTACTGATATGAAACAAGGCGTTTTGTTAGTTCGTATTGAAGGCGAGTTTGATATGCATGGCGCCGATGAATTCCGCCGTCAAGTCGATAATGCACTCGATGTGAGCGGCGTTAGAAATATTCTTTTGAATCTAGAGAATGTTTCATTTATTGACAGTTCCGGGCTTGGGGTCATCTTAGGACGCTATAAACGCATTAGTCTGGCTGGGGGACAAATGATGGCAGCGCATGTACAGCCGCAAGTAGCTCGTATATTAGAATTATCCGGCCTGTTTCGAATCATCGGTCTTTATGATACCGAAACTGAAGCGTTAAACCGCTTTTAGGAGGACAGTAATGGGAATGAAAAATCACTTAAAAATGTCTTTTCCCAGTCTCGGGGAAAACGTCGGAATTGCCCGTATTACAGCGGCTTCTTTTGCGGCACAACTGGACTTAACATTAAGCGAAATTGAAGATATCAAAGTCGCGATTTCAGAAGCTGTTTCTAATGCCGTCATTCATGGATATGCCCAAACAAGTGGACAAGTAGAAGTGACTATGAATTTGTACGAAGATAAGTTAGAATTTATTGTTACCGATTACGGACATGGAATTGCGGATATTGATCAGGCTCGCCAGCCAGCCTATTCAAGTGATCCCGAAAGAATGGGGTTAGGGTTTGTATTTATGGAATCCTTTATGGATCAATTGGAGATTGAATCGGCTGTCGGTCAGGGAACCAAGGTGCGCTTGGTAAAAAACTTTGTATCCAACAGTTCGCATTAGGTGGGGATGTCATGCTAGGTGACGAAGAACTACGGGAACTTATCAAAAAGGCGCAACAAGGTGACAAGGAAGCTAAAGAGGATATTGTTCAGCATAATATTAATCTTGTACGTAGTATTGTTCACCGGTTTACCAACCGAGGATATGAATGGGATGATCTTTTTCAGATTGGCTGTATTGGATTAATTAAAGCAATAGAACGGTTTGATTATAACTTTTGTGTTAAGTTTTCAACTTACGCAGTTCCTATGATTATGGGTGAAATAAAACGATTTATGAGAGATGACAATCCTGTTAAAGTTAGTCGTCCATTGAAGGAGCTAGCTTATCGGGTTCACCGCACCCAGGAGAAACTTCAGGGAGTATTGGGGCGAGAACCCACTATTATGGAGGTTTCAAAAGAATTAGCTTTGGCACCGCAAGAAATAGTATCGGCTTTGGAGGCTATGCAGCCAACAGCCTCCCTCTATGAACAGGCTTATCATGATGATGGAGACCCCATTCACTTATTGGATCAGATCAAATGCTCCGATGATCCTAACAATACTTTTTTTGATAATTTAGCTTTAAAAGAAGTAGTAAGCAGATTGCCGACGAAAGAACAGATGGTTATTCAATTGCGTTTTTTTGAAGATAAAACACAATCGGAAATTGCAGCGATTATTAATGTTTCCCAGGTCCAGGTGTCACGTATTGAAAAACAGGCTTTAAAGATGATTCGTCAGTTAATGGAGACCCCTTAAAGGGGTCTTTTATTTTGCTTCAAGGGCATAATAACGGTAGAGGTGAATTGTAATGGCAGTCAAAAAATGTATCGTTCTCTTATTTATTACCATTCTTGCCCTTGTTGGCAGTACTGCTGTCTGGCTATATTTGGGGGACAGTCCCAAAAAATCGCCGATTCGGGCTAAACAAGTTTTAGTAACACCAGTAGATTATAATTTAATTGTTTAGCAATTGGTTAAGTGGCATAACTGACGGACTTATTGAACAAAATAGTACTAGCCCAAAATCACGAAACACAAAGGAGGCATAATAATGGGAGTTGTGAAAGTTATTGAATTGGTAGGTACTTCTCGCCACAATTGGACAGATGCAGTAGATAATGCCGTAATGGAAGCTTCCAAAACGGTTGATGACATTCTTGGTGTTGAAGTAACTAATTTTACAGCCAATATCGATAATGGTCGTATCTCTGAATACAAAGCTGACCTCAAGGTCGCCTTCAGCGTTAATCACTAAATAGTTTTTGTAAGAGTGCCACTTGTGGCACTCTTACTTTGTTTAGGTGATAAATGAATTATTTGATTAGGCATTGGTCAAAATAATGAGGGAGGTGGAACTGTGGCCGGCAATCAAAAGCAAGAAAAATCAGAAGAACAGTATCAGAAGAAGGTAGATCAGGTTACACCCAAACCACCATTGTTAAAAAATCTCCTCTGGGCATTTGTTGTAGGTGGTTTAATATGTACATTAGGCCAGTTTATCCTAAACTATTTTGTTGATCTTGGGTTATCGAAAAAAGACGCTGCTGGGGCGGCAGGAGCAGTTCTTATTTTTTTATCCGCATTTTTTACCGGACTTGGTGTCTATGATGAACTGGGAAAGCGGGCAGGAGCTGGATCTATTGTTCCTATTACGGGTTTTGCGAATTCGATAGTTGCACCTGCTATGGAATTTAAACGTGAAGGCTATGTATTTGGAATTGGTGCAAAAATGTTTGTTATTGCAGGACCCGTTTTAGTCTACGGGATGTTAACAGCCTTCATCATTGGGCTTCTACATTGGCTATTGCATTGAGGAGTACGTTATGAAAAAAAAATTAGGATCACAAAGTATACGTTTTGAACAGCCTCCAATCATTACGAGTACAGCTACTATCGTAGGCCCAATGGAAGGCGAAGGCCTTCTTGCAAACTTTTTTGATTATGTTATGGCTGATAATATTAATAATTACGCAAGCTGGGAAAAATGCGAATCTTACATGATTGAATGGGCTATTCGTAAAGCTGTTGAAAAAGACAATAGCACGTTGGAAAATGTTGACTATATATTAGCAGGTGACTTGTTGAATCAATTGATGGCAACTCACTTTGCCATGCGATCATTAGGGCGGCCTTTTCTTGGATTGTACGGAGCTTGCTCAACATTAGCAGAAAGCATGCTCATTGGTTCTACTCTTCTTGATGGAGGATTTGCTGAGAAGATAGCAATTGCAGTTTCCAGTCATCACGATGCTGCAGAAAGGCAATATCGTTTTCCTACTGAAATGGGTGTCCAACGGCCGCCAATTTCACAATGGACAGTAACTGGTTCCGGCTCGGCAATATTATCAGCTATGGGCGAAGGCCCTCGGGTGACGACAGCTACAGTGGGCCGCGTTATTGACTTGGGTATTAAAGATCCTAATGTTATGGGGCCCGCTATGGCGCCTGCAGCAGCAGACACGCTGCTGTGTCACTTGAACGATACCGGGCGGACACCGGACTATTATGACATGATATATACCGGAGATTTAGGTAAAGTAGGTAAACAATTGGTAATTGATTTGATGCAGGAAAAGGGAATTAACGTGTCAGCTAATTATGAAGACTGCGGCTGTATGGTATATCGGGAAGAGCAAGATGCCCATTCAGGAGCTAGTGGTTGCGCCAGTTCAGGTATTGTATTTGCCAGCTATCTATATCCGCTGCTTAAGAAGGGTGACCTGAAAAAGATTCTGCTAATTGGAACAGGCAGCTTACACAGCCCAACTTCTTATCAGCAAAAAGAATCTATTCCTTGTATTGCCCATGCAGTTTCAATCGAACAATGAAGGCGGTGTCTAAGTGCAGATATTTGTAATGGCATTTGTAATTGGTGGTTTAATTTGCGTGATTGGCCAACTATTAATGGATTTGACTTCTCTAACCCCTGCTCATGTTCTGGTTTTATTTGTCGTATTAGGAGGCGTGCTAAGCGGTCTGGGTCTTTACCAGCCGCTTGTTGATTTGGCGGGAGCTGGTGCTTCTGTCCCTTTACCTGGCTTTGGGCATGCATTGGTGTCAGGTACTATTGAAGAAATTGACAAGGTGGGGTTTCTGGGTGTTTTTAGTGGAGCTTTGAAAGCAACAGCAGTAGGAATAATGGCTGCTGTTATTTTCGGCTTCACCATGGCATTGCTGTTTAATCCCAAAGGATAAGGTGGCACATGCTGGCAATTGATATAATCGGGTTAGTTATGACCGTGTGTTTGATTGGAATAAGATACCCTCATTTTGTGTTAGGTGCTGCCATCATACATGATATGGGCAGAGTGGTAATGGCACTTTTTTTGCACGGAAATATTGAGTCAATTGTTGCCGCAGGAGCTTTTGGCAGCACCGATGTAAGCAATTTAAACTCAGTATTAAAGAATGCTGTAATTATCTTGAGTGGACCGCTAGCTAATTATATGGTAAGTGCTACTGTCGGCGGAATTGAGCGGGAACGGACAATTAATTTATTTAATCCGTGTGCTACTTTACAGAGCAGTTTTGCCGTAATTAATCTACGGCTGGCAATACTATCTTTTCTGGTAAATCTTTGGCACTTTTTTTAAAATGGAGGAACGTACGATGGCCAAACGAATTCAAGGAAGATTTGATAAGTCATTTCAGTCCGGTAACGCTGCAATAGAAGAACAGGCAAGCTCCCAAAACAATGAGAACAATAGCGGTCAAGAGGATCAGAAGATTGTTGCATTGCTGCAAGAAATAAGCGAACAGCTCAAACAGCGACAAGTATCTCAAAATCAGGGGATAAGCACTAATCAACAAAATAACAATCAATCCAGTGCCAGCCAAGGTAAAGCTGTTTATCAAGAGCAGATGGCAGGCCAGAATAATCAGTCGGGAAAAAGTCAAACAGCACAAGAAAATCAGCAAAATGGAGCAATGGAATCTCAGCAATTGCAAAATTTATTCAGTCAATTGTTGCAAAATAATAATTCCCAAAGTAAGGCATTGCAAGAGAACAACAGCCAGCAGAATCAACCACAAGATACACAGTCACAAAAGCAATCAAATAATAATAAACAGGGAGCTGTGGCAGTACAAACTGCTGCTCAGGTATTGGCACAGGCTCAGTATGAACTGGCAAATGAACTGGAAAATAGTTTAACGAAATTAAAACAAGTAATTAGCGAAAGTGAAAAGATTGCCAATAAGATAAGCAATTTACTTGATGAAGGAAATAGCAATAAATAATGAGGTGACGATGTGCCACAGCCAGTTAAAGTGGTTTTAATTACAGACGGTGACCGATGTGCTCAACATGCAGTTGAGAGTATTGCTAGTGATTTGGGATTGCGATGTATATCTGCTTCTGCCGGTAACCCAACTCCCATTTCCGGTGAAGAAATTGTTTATTTGCTTAAAAAGGTACCATATGACCCAGTATTAGTTATGTTTGATGACAGAGGAAAACCAGGCAAAGCGCAAGGGGAAACTGCTATGGAATATGTAGCGAATCACCCGGATGTACAAGTACTCGGAGCTGTGGCCGTAGCATCTAATACTACCGGTATTCAAGGAATACAGGTAGATGCCTGTATTTGTGATACAGGTCAAATGGTTACCGCAGCAGTAGACAAAAATGGTCACGTGGGATGCAGTAAAAATAGTGACGAAATGATCATCAACGGAGACACGGTAGATGTATTAAATGAGGTGGAAATACCGTTCATTATTGGTGTTGGCGATATTGGAAAAATGAAAGAAGCCGATAGTATTGATAAAGGGGCTCCGATAACGCGCAAAGCAATTGAAGAGGTTTTAAAACGGAGTGGCGTGCAGTATGGCAGAAGGACGTAAAGTAGAGAAGGATATTGACAAAAATATAAATTATCTAAAAGATATCCTGGGAATCGGGGAAACTTTTGATGTTATGTTTCGCGAATTCCATATCGGACATAGACGGGCAGCATCTTTTACCATAAACGGTATGACAAATGATTTGCTGATTGCCGACCTGTTTAGGGAAATGGTTGCTGCTGATACATCAGACTTATCGATGAATACTCTGCAAAAATTATTTTATACGAGAGCTATTCATACACAAACCAAACAGTTAGAAAATATGAATGATGCAGTGACAAGTTTGCTATCTGGAGAAATGCTCTTTTTTGTAGACGGTTTTGCCCAGGTACTGGTCATCGATGCCCGGGCGTATCCTGCCCGGGCACCATCAGAATCCAATATTGAAAAGGTTACTCGTGGTTCACGGGACTCTTTTGTAGAAACAATTGTTTTTAATACCGCCCTCATCCGGCGGCGGTTGCGCGATCCCAATTTACGTTGCGAGATTACCAAAGTAGGTATACGGTCGCAAACCGACATAGCAGTGTGCTACATTAAAGACATTACCAATCCCAAATTGGTGGAAACTGTTAAAAGGCGACTGAACAATATTAGTATTGACGGCGTTCCTATGGCTGAAAAGGCAATTGAAGAGTTTATTGTAGGCGGAAACAAGTGGAATCCATTGCCTAAAGTGCGTTACACAGAGCGGCCGGACGTAGCTGCTGTTCATTTATTGGAAGGCCATGTTTGCCTGGTTGTTGATACATCACCAGACATTATGATTTTGCCAACTACCTTCTGGCATCACGTACAGCATGTTGAAGAGTATCGCCAAAATGTTATTACCGGAACTTTTCTGCGTTTAGTGCGTTTAGGAGCAGTGCTATTTTCGCTCCTTTTACCGCCGGTTTGGCTGGCCATGGTTTTACAACGTCAATTATTACCTGAGACCTTGGCTTTTTTGGGGCCCCAGGACACGGGAATTATTCCATTGGGATTACAATTCCTACTGGCAGAAATCGGTGTTGAAATGGTACGTATGGCAACTGTTCACGTTCCTGCCGCACAGTCTACTGCGCTTGGCTTTATTGGCGCATTTATGTTAGGTGATTTTGCTACTAAGGTCGGACTATTCGGGAATGAAACTATATTTTATACAGCAGTGGCGGTAGTAGGAACCTTTGCTACGCCAAGTGTGGAGTTGGCATTAGCAATGCGGTTTTTTCGTATCGTGCTTATTGCTTTAGTCATGCTGTTCAAATTACCCGGATTAATTGGTGGGTTAGCAGCTATAATGCTGATTTTTGGATTTACTAAGTCTTTTGGCGTATCTTATCTATGGCCTGCATTACCGCTTAATTTAAAGGCTATGCGCGGTGTTCTGTTTCGCTTACCTATGCCTAGTAAGCTCCTTCGTCCGGCAGCATTAATGCCCAAAGATGATGATCGCCTAGGAAGTACGCATACGCAAAGTAACGATCAAGAGGAACAAGCGGAAGATGAAGACAAGAAAAAATGAAACACGGACGCCCTTATCACATATGTGATAAGGGCGTCCGTGTATACTTATCTACCGTAGTAAAATTGTCGTATTTGTCCCATGCTTTCATTCAGTTTAGCCAAATTTTCCTCAACAGATCCTTTGTTCTCCGCATTGACGGCATCGGTTAGCTGCTTAATATCGGAATGAGTTTTGGTTAATTCGCCTAAGATACCAACTTGCTCCATACTAGGCTTTACCTGCTGCCAGGTGCCTTGTAACTCTTTTACTTTTGAAGCTGCTTTACTCCAGTTTTTGTCTTCAACATAGAAACTAACATTACGGGCAGCATTACCTACGGCAACGATATCGGCAAGAGGAGAGAGTTTAAAGGATTTTCCTATGTCGCTAATACTTCCCATAAATTTGCCGAGACTTTCATAAGAACTGGTGAGCTCTTTTGCAGCTATTGATTGAGTTAGCTTGACCAGTGCTTCGTCAGCTTCTTTTACTCCCTTTTTTTCTCCCAATAATGGTTTCGCTTGCTGCCATGTCGTTTGCAGATTTGTTAATCCTTTTTGTGCTTGATCCCACTTCTCTGTATTAAAGCCTTCAAAGATTACACCGGCAGTAGCCTCCAGATCATACAACTGTGTAGGCGGTGATAAAAATCTTTCCATTAATGGCGGATTGGGTTTGGATTCAACGGGCTTACCTGTGGGACCTACCTCCGGTTTGGGTGCGGGTGTAAACATTCCGGTTAATCCTTGAAATGCAGCACAGCCACTAATAAGGATTGCCGTAATGACAATGGTAGCCGCCAGTAGAAATTTGCGATGCAGCAAAAAATCGCCTCCTTTCTTTCAACTTAGCTTTTGCTAGCCTTCAGGTATTTATTCTTAAGGGCGATTTGCTTTTGCTTTTGCCGGCATTATCCATTATAATTGGAATGTGGCAAAATATGTGCTTGGAGGAAAAGACATACGTGATAGGTTTTGATCCAGACATGATTTTTCGTATTCCCGCGCTCTTAATCACGCTTACAATTCATGAGTATGCTCATGCCCGAATGGCGGTTGCTTTAGGTGATCCGACACCACGCGTTCTGGGACGAATGACATTGAATCCAATAGCGCATCTTGACCCTCTGGGGTTAATCATGATGTGGTTATTTAAATTTGGTTGGGCTAAGCCGGTGCCAATTAATCCCGGCAATTTTCGTGATAGTCGCAAAGGGATCATTCTCGTTTCGCTTGCCGGTCCGGTTTCTAATATTGTACTGGCCTTTTTGACATTTATTGTTATTGTCTTGTTGTCTGTTTCAGGGTTGATTAACAGCGAATGGGCCAAGGTTTTAGGGCTTATCTACAGCTATAATATTGTTTTTGCTGTGTTCAATTTGCTGCCACTGCCGCCATTGGACGGATCAAAAATAGTTGCCAGCTTATTACCCGGGCGACAGGCATATGCCTTTGAACGGCTTGAGGCTTATGGCCCATGGATATTGCTGGCGCTTGTGTATCTTGGCATCATTGGCGGAATTACTGACCCGTTAGGACGCGCATTATCGAATTTTATTCAATATATAATTTTGTCCATTTTCTAAAACGGAGGAGATCATCAATGGTGAAAGGTCGAATTTTTAGCGGCATGCAACCGTCAGGAAAGTTTCATTTAGGCAATTATTTCGGAGCGCTGGAAAACTGGGTTCGGTTGCAGCATGAATATGAGTGTTATTTTTCCATCGTGGACTGGCATGCTCTTACTTCTTCTTATGAAGATACCAAAAGACTGCCCGAACATATTCATAATATGGCGCTTGACTGGCTGAGTGGCGGACTGGACCCGGAAAAGAATGTTATTTTTGTACAATCCCATGTAAAGGAACATGCTGAGCTGCATCTGTTATTATCCATGATTACACCTCTGGGCTGGTTAGAGCGGGTTCCTACTTATAAGGACAAGCTTCAACAGCTCGGACAGCTTAATACTTATGGGTTTTTAGGCTATCCTGTCTTAATGACTGCTGATATCCTTCTCTATAAAGCCGATACTGTGCCAGTTGGCGAGGATCAGCTGCCACACGTGGAGCTGTCACGTGAAATCGTGCGGCGCTTTAACAATATGTATACAAATATCTTTCCTGAGCCGCAGGCTCGGTTAAGCCACGCTAAGTTACTGCCAGGTATTGACGGCCGCAAAATGAGCAAGTCCTATGGCAATGAAATACCTTTTGCGGCCAGTCCGGATGAATTGCGTGCCCGGGTACGGCTAATGGTTACCGATCCACAAAGAGTAAAAAAGACTGATTTAGGTAATCCCGATGTTTGTACAGTCTATACTTTTCATAAGATATTCAATGACAGTGAAGTAGAAGAGATTGGCACGCAGTGCCGTAATGCAACTATTGGTTGTGTAGACTGTAAAAAACGCCTGGCTGAGCGTATGGTTACGGCACTTGCTGACAACCATGCCCGTCGTCAGGCACTGGAAACCAATCCTGATCGAGTGAAAGAAATTCTAATCTATGGTGCTGAGCGGGCTCGGGCAGTGGCAGCAGCTACTTTGGCCGAAGTTCGCGAGGCTATGCATTTGCAGTAGGTATGTCTGATTATAAAGTTAAACTTGAAGTCTTTGAAGGACCGTTAGACTTATTGATGCATCTCATCGAAAAGCATCAAGTAGACATTTATGATATCCCCATCGCTGTTATAACGGAACAGTATTTGTATTATTTAAAGCAGCTAGAAGAATTCAACGTTGAAATAGCCAGCTCATTTCTTGTTATGGCGGCAACGTTATTGCAAATTAAGTCGCGCATGCTGTTACCCAAACCACCTAAACCGCCTGAAATAGCAGAAGATGAGGAAGATCCCAGGCAAGAATTAGTAGATAAGCTGTTAGAATATCGGAAGTTTAAGCAGGCTGCGACACTGTTTGAAGACCTGGCGCGGCAACGGGAACAAGTATTTACCCGTTTGCCACAGCAATTTCCGGTTGCATTTGTTTTGCCTGAAGGATTGAAATTGGATGATTTGTTGCGGGCATTTTCTGCTGTATGGGAGAGTGCCGGCAATGATTATGCTCTGGTTGCCAGAGAAGAAATCAGCATTCAAGATAAGATGTATGATATTATTCATATCTTACAGAAGCGCGGTGGGCGTACCGAGTTTGGTCACACCATTATACGTACAGGCACAAAGAACGAAGTTATTGCGGCTTTTCTGGCTTTGCTTGAATTAATACGTTTAAGCCGCGTGTCTATTAAACAAGAAGCCCCTTTTGCTCCTATTTACCTTGTGTTGCGAGAGAGTGATTAATCATGTTTTTTCAACATCTAAAAGGCCCCCTAGAGGCATTGCTTTTTGCTAGTGGAGATCCAATTCCAGCGGTGCGGCTGGCGGAAATATTAGAGGTCCCTGTAGGACATGTCGAATCCATGATTGCTGAAATGCAGCAAGTCATGATGTCAGACGAACGGGGTTTGACTATTGTTACGGTAGCCGGCGGTTATCAATTGTGTACTAAACCGCAATTGGCCGAAACAGTGGAAAAATTAGCCGAGATTCAGGATAACCGTTTGTCTGCTGCTGCTATGGAGACTTTGGCTATTATTGCCTTTAAACAGCCGATTACCAGGCAAGAAATGGAAAGTATTCGTGGTGTTAAAGTAGATAGAGTGGTAAACACCTTAACAGAACGTCAGCTTATCAAAGAAATCGGACGGAAAGATGCAATTGGCCGGCCCATTCTTTATGGAACGACAAATGAGTTTTTAAAATGCTTTGGCTTAAAAACGATAAAAGACTTGCCTGACTTAGCAGGCTATCTCAATATTGCAGAAGACGATCAAGCAAAACAGCCCGGTTGAGGGCTGTTTTTTTGTATAATTTCCAGATAGTGGGTGAGAATAACAAAATGGTGTAACTTGGGCTGGGCGGGAGGTATAGCATGAGTAATTGGTTCATTGTTATTTTAGCAGGTGTAGTTGTTGCTTATGTCTTCTCCCGAATTAACATTCACATCAACATACAATACCGGCGTACGGCAGATGACGATGATTTGTGGGTGCATATTTATCTATTGCGCCGATTTTTAGTTTATCGCCTGCATGTGCCGGTAATTGAGGTAACAAAAAGCAGCAGCCTGCCCTGGTTAAAATCGGAACTACATGCACCACGGGAAAAGGTGAAAACCTATCCGAAGCGGGAACGGCGTTTTGTCAAACGCGTACTGAATATCTACCTGCACCATCCTAAAAAATGGCGTACACTTATGCGGAAATTTCGCCATTATCGTAATTTATATTATGCATTTGTAAATCAATTGGCAAAAAATGTATATTGCGAAAAGTTAAAGTGCAAAATTACATACGGATCAGAAGATGCAGCGCAAACGGGAGTGATGATCGGAGCATTTTGGGCAGTTAGTGGGTTGGCAATTAACGGTATTAGACGGCATCTTGCTTTTTTGCGGCGGCCAGAAATTAAAATCATTCCCTCCTTTGGTAAAAATAGTTTTGATATAGACTTCCTGTGTATATTCAGACTTACAGTTGGTCATGTTATTATTGCCAGTCTTAAGTTAGTAAACTTTAAATACAAGGGGGCAGCAGGAGATGGCTGAGCATCCAATTCAAGGTCTTATGAAAACAGCGATGGAAAGTATTAAAGATATGGTGGATGTCAATACCATTGTCGGTGATGCAGTAGAAACACCTGACGGTACTGTCATTATTCCTATCTCACGGGTAACCTTTGGCTTTGCTGCAGGTGGCGGCGGCGGTGAATTTGATGGGCAAGAGAGTGATGATGATCAAGTACCGGAGCAAACCTTTGGTGGTGGCAGCGGGGCGGGTGTAAGTGTAAAGCCGGTGGGTTTTTTAATTTGCTCGTCTGTCAGTGGCGTACGCTTCATTCCTGTTGAAGGGCACATACTCTATGATCGTATTTTGGATATGGTTCCGCAAGTACTTGACCGCCTGCAGCAAATGATAGGCAATTGTAAGAAAACAGGCCAGGGCGATAAATTTGATGAATTAGCTAAAACAGCTGAAACACAAGCTTCAGTACAGTGAATAAATTTTTAGCTAAATGAAAAACCCGCACACATGACTGTGCGGGTTTTTACATATCTTATAGAGAGTTTTGTTTAGTGAATAGAATCGAGAGTTTCCTTGATTTTAGTTGCATGTAGTGCTTCGGATTCAGCAAAATGACGATACATTTTTGATACTTCGGGATTACTTATTTGTGATGCAAAAGTTTGGTAGTCCCGTACCAACTCTTGTTTTTGTGTCAAGGTGGTCCGTAAAGCTGTTTTAACATCAAGTGTTTCCATTTTGTCACCTCCCTTATATTATCGCCTTTAGTATGCTCTTATGAGCTTTTTCTCATGTATGGAAGCTTTGACGGGAGGGAAAAACACATATATAATAGTTATGTTCAGAAATGAATTTCAGAAAGGGATTATTATGCTACATAAAATATGCAGATTATTGACAATGTATGTGCTTATCAATTTATTTTATCCCACAGTTAGCCTGGCAGCGGTAAGTCCGCCTGAAGTGACTGCCAAAGCGGCGATAGTGATAGAGGCTTCTACTGGTAAGGTGTTATATGAAAAAAATCCAGATGAGAGGCGTTATCCCGCTAGCACTACCAAAATAATGACACTGATAACTGCGCTGGAGCACGGTAATGTGGAAGATGTTGTTTCAACCAGTGCCAATGCTGCAAGTACTGAAGGATCATCGCTGTGGCTAACACCGGGAGAAAAATTGAAAATGCTAGATATGCTTTATGGGATTATGCTTATTTCCGGCAATGATGCTACTGTTGCCGTAGCAGAGCATATTTCCGGCTCAGTTGGCAATTTCGCTAAATTAATGACGGAGAAGGCGCACGCTATTGGTGCCGTCAACAGTAATTTTGTTAATTCCAGCGGTCTGCCTGATCCTAATCATTATAGTACTGCCCGTGACTTGGCTCGCATTACGGCATATGGTTATAAAAATCCGCTTTTTGCTCAGATTGTAGGTACTAGGCATAAAATTATTCCCTGGCCGGGAAAAGATCACGCCCGCGATTTATATAATGAGAATAAGATATTGACACTTATGGATGGCGGTAATGGTGTTAAAACCGGTTACACAGAAGCGGCCGGACGCTGTTTGGTGGCAGGAGCCAAGCGCGATAATGTGCAGATTATTACTGTTGTTCTTGATAGTGACCATATGTGGGAAGACTCGGTGGCGTTACTTGAATATGGCTTGAAACAGGTTAAGACAGTGCCCATGTTTAATCAAGGTGATGTGCTCAAGACCATTCAAGTTAATAATGGCAAGGCACCAGGCGTTCAACTAATCATAAATGAAAATGTGGTTATTCCTGTATCGGAAAATGACAGGGAGGAATTTAAAACAATAGTGGATGCCCCGACTAAGATTGAAGCTCCCATCACTAGCGGGCAAAAAATTGGTAAGGTACGCATTTTATACAAAGAAAAAGAATTTGCTACTGTCGATTTGGTAGCAGCCAATCCCGTCGAAAAAAAATCACTTTTTGGTCTTTTATGGGGTTCGGTGTGGAGTTTCTTCACTTTTGTCATTCGTAATTTTGCATAAGAAGGCTGTGAATTGACTAATTCACAGCCTTCTTCCCGTTCTAGCCTAATGACTGTTATCATACCTTCTTAGGGGGGGTTGGCAGTGATTAACATAGTTTGGCTGGTATTCTTAGTTAGTGGAATTTGTTATGGAGGCTGGAATGGTCGTATTGAATTTATTACTCAAAGTGCGATCAGCGCTGCTGAAGGGGCGGTTGCACTGTCTTTTAAGCTAATAGGCGTAATGTGTCTGTGGTTGGGGATTCTAAAAATTGCTGAGAAGGCCGGTATTGTTAATTTCTTTTCTTGGTTAATTGGGCCGATTATTCGGTGTCTGTTTCCTACCGTTCCTAAAAATCACCCCGCTATTGGTGCCATTACAATGACGGTGAGTGCCAACATGCTGGGGTTAGGCAATGCTGTAACCCCTTTTGGCATTAAAGCTATGCAAGAACTAAAAAAGTTAAATAATGATAAAGACACTGCTTCAGCAGGTATGTGTACGTTATTGGCGTTATGCACAACAGGGTTTACTTTGGTTCCGGCAACTATTATTGCGATACGATCAGCGGCAGGATCAACTAATCCTGCTGAGATTGTTGGAACAACGCTTATCGTTAGCTTATTAGCAACTATGGTTGCTTTATTAGTTGATCGTATTTGTCAATTACTATCCAAAAGACCGGCGAGGAGGAGGCCGAGATAATGGATTTGTTGGGAAGTTTATCTGTTTGGATTATGCCACTGTTGATTTTGCTTATTCCGGTGATTGGCTTCCTTCGGCGGGTTAAAGTTTACGAGGCTTTTGTAGAAGGTGCAAGTGAAGGCTTTCAAACAGCTATTCGGATTATGCCTTTTTTAGTGGCCATGATGGTTGCCGTTAATGTGTTTCGCATTTCTGGTGCAATGGACTTATTTATCAATAGTTTTGCTCCGTTACTGAGCTTTATTGGAGTGCCACCAGAATTAGTTCCTTTAGCTATCATGCGTCCCTTATCAGGTACTGGAGCTTTGGGACTTACTACTGAGTTATTAAATACGTATGGTCCCGATTCAATGACAGGGAAAATTGCCTCTACAGTGCTAGGAAGTACGGATACGACCTTTTATATACTCACTGTCTATTTTGGAGCGGTTGGTATTCGTAATCCCCGTTACTCAGTCATAGTAGGATTAGTAGGAGACTTAGTCGGATTTCTAAGTTCAATTTACATTTGCAATTATTTTTTTTCCTGGTAAGGTCGGTAACAATTGTTACCAGCCTTATTTTTTTGGGGGACAGTGACACTTAAGAAGCCTTCGAATACACTGTAATGTGTAAAACAAGGTGAAGTGGGGGGAAGTCCATGGTTAGAGTAGTTGTTATCGGTGGAGGTTGGGCGGGGTGTGCAGCCGCCATTGCCGCAGCAAAAGCTGGTGCCAGTGTAATACTGTTAGAGAGAACTGATTTGCTGCTAGGCACAGGGCTTGTTGGTGGTATTTTCCGCAATAACGGCCGTTTCACGGCGGCAGAAGAGGCCATTGCGATGGGCGGAGGTGACCTGTTTGTCGCAATGGATGCTAATAATCGCCACAAGGGAATTAATTTCCCGGGACACCAGCATGCTTCTTTGTATGATGTAACCACCATGGAGCCTTTAGTGCGGAAGGTATTGCAAAATTATAATATTGAAGTGAGGTTTCAAACCAGAGTAGTTGATACAGTGAAGTTTGGCAAACGACTGCAAGCAATCGTAATTGACGGAAATGAAACGATTAAAGGCGATGTCTTCATTGATACAACTGGATCAGCAGGACCAATGGGTAATTGTATAAAGTATGGAAATGGCTGCTCGATGTGCATTTTGCGGTGTCCGTCCTTCGGACCTCGCGTCAGTGTTACTGCAAAATCAGATATAAAGGAGATTATGGGGCAAAAAGCAGATGGTAGTTTTGGAGCTATGAGTGGGTCCTGTAAATTAAACAAAGATTCATTATCCAAAGAAGTCCGGGAAAAATTGGAAGCAGAAGGCGTTGTAGTAATTCCAATGCCAGAGCACTTGATTAAATCAAAAACAGGTGGGTTAAGTAAAAAAGCGTGTTCTCAGTATGCTATAGCGGAATATGCTGCCAATATTGTGCTTTTGGATACAGGCCATGCAAAACTGATGACACCATTTATGCCAATAGAAGAATTACGAACTATTCCCGGACTGGAAAGAGCACGTTATGAGGACCCCTACGCAGGCAGTATTGGCAATTCAATACGATACTTAGGCATTGCACCCTGTGATGATTCACTTAAGGTAGAAGGGATTGATAATCTTTTCTGTGGCGGTGAAAAAGCAGCTGTTCTTGTAGGGCATACAGAGGCTGTTATAACTGGGCTGCTTGCTGGTCATAATGCAGTGCGCCATTGTTTGGATATGCAGTATCTTAAATTACCACGGACGCTGGCTACCGGTGACTTTATCAGCTATGTCCATGAACAAATGGGCACTATTGAAGGCTTACGTCTACGGTATACATTCTCCGGTTCTGTTTATTTTGAAAGGATGAAGCTTCACGAACTATATTCAACCAATCGGGCAGAAATTCATGAACGGGTAGCAAGCTCTGGTTTGACAGATATCTATAACCGGTGTTTGGTTTAGGAGGTACGAGTATGATTAACAAATTTGCTTCCCGTTGTATTGATATTAATACAGAATATTGTCCGTGTATGTTGGCAGAAACTAATCATTGTGTATTTTGCAGTCACTTGAAGGGCGAACAAGTATGTAATTGTAATTGGACTGGATCATGTATATTGTACGAAAAACAATGGCATTCTAAAAAGCAGGATTTGCCAGGAGCGGAAACGAAAGTACGTATTGAAATAGAAAGTCCTGTGACAGTAAAAACAGAAATAGGAAAGAATACGTACCAATTGGAGTTCACCGTCACCCCCGAATTAGCCCAAGGTCTCCAGAAGGCAGGCTCATTTATATTTATGCGTCGTGCCGGGGATCCTGAGTTTTATAACTTTCCGGTGGGCATAATGGGAGTATCAGATACTCTTGTTCAAGTAGTTATTGAAGCGATTGGGCCTAAATCAGTGCGTTTGCTTAACGATGATACTTGTTCACAAATCATTGTCCGCGGTCCCTATGCTAATGGAATTTTTGGGCAGCCTTGGATTGACAATACCAAATCCAGTAAGGTAATATTAGTTGCTGGAGGATTGGGCCAGCCACCGGCTATGCCTATTGCCCGAACACTGGTCAATAATGGCAATCAGGTGACGGCTTTGGTGGCACCAGGTAAAGTTGGCCGGGCTTTTATCGAAGCGGAATTACGCAAAATGAATATTGAAGTAATTTCCATTCCTTCATTGCGCCAAACGGGTATCCCGTTATTACGCCAAATGTTTGCTTCTTTAGAGCAGCGTCCCGATTTAGTTGTCAGTGCCGGTCCTGATGATCAACACTATGCTCTTATTGCTGCTATGCAGGCAGTGGATGTAAATTTGCCTATGGCTGCAACGAATAATACCACTATGTGTTGTGGTGAAGGTATTTGTGGTAGTTGTGAGAAACAAACCCGTGATAATAAAATGGTTAAGACTTGTAAAGTACAGACTGACTTTACCGAATTTATTTGTGACTAATCGAAAGTTAGGGGATTCAATATGCCGGAACGTTTACAAAAAATTATTAGCCAAGCGGGAATCGCCTCCCGAAGGGACTCTGAGGAATTAATTAAAGCAGGTCGGGTCAAAGTAAATGGCGTTGTAGTCACCGAATTAGGTACGAAAGTGGAGCCCGCCCGGGATAAAATTGCCGTAGACAATAAGCTTATTCGCGGTGAAAAGCCGGTGTATATTCTTCTTAACAAACCTCGGGGTATTGTAACGACTCTTCACGATCCTGAGGGCCGTAAGACTGTTGCCAGTTTGCTGACTGATATTAGTGAACGGATTTATCCAGTAGGACGTTTGGACTATAACACAGAAGGGTTGCTCATTATGACAAATGATGGGGAACTTACTCATGCACTCACTCACCCTAGTCATGAAATAGCTAAGACGTACCATGCAAAAGTGCTGGGACAGCCACCGGAGGAGAAACTCGACCGCCTTCGGACTGGCATCAAATTAGAAGATGGACTTACCGCACCGGCTCGAGTGAATATTCTCGAGTATGACCGGGAAAAGGGTCTTACAACCGTTGAAATTGTTATTTTTGAAGGGCGTAATCGTCAAGTTCGCCGTATGTTTGAAGCCATTGGTCATCCTGTGCGTCAATTGAAGCGCGTCAAGTTCGCATTTTTGACTTTAGCAGGCTTGCGGCGAGGGTCTTATCGTCATCTAGAACTGGCGGAAGTAGAAAACCTACGTAATATAGCTCTAAAAAAATAGACTTTTTTGTAGTAAGCCCTTATTCTCAGTGGAGATGAGGGCTTTTTCTGCGAATACTATCTATAAAGATAATAACTTTCAAGATGAGGATATAGGTGATGAAATGAAGACTGTAATTATTGTCGGTGGTGGGGCAGCGGGTATGATGGCTGCCGTTAAAGCCGCAGAACACAAGGCTAATGTAATACTTTTGGAAAAAATGCCGTCACTTGGCCGTAAAGTGCTTATCACAGGCAAGGGGCGCTGTAATATTACGAACGATTGTGACACCCAGCAGCTGATAAAAAATATGCCCGGGAATGGAAGGTTTCTACATAGTGCTTTCCGGGAATTTAGCAATACTGATATGGTTGAATTTATTGAACATTGGGGAGTTAAAACGAAGGTTGAACGAGGTGGAAGAGTTTTTCCTGTTAGTGATAAGGCTAAAGATGTTATTGATGCTTTTCTTAAAGCAATGGTAAAAAGCCGGGTAGAAGTCATCACTAACCAACCGGTCAGAAAAATCCTTGTCGAAGATGGGCAGGTAGCAGGAGTAGTTACTGATCAGAAGCAGTACAGGGCTGATGTTGTAATTCTAGCTACCGGTGGTGCCTCTTATCCAGGGACAGGATCGAGTGGCGATGGGTATAAAATGGCGAAGGAATTGGGACATTCTATTACTCCGCTTAAGCCATCCTTGGTGCCGCTTGAAGTGGCTGAAGACTGGATAAAGGAGCTGCAGGGGCTGTCTTTAAAAAATGTAACTGCGACCGTTTTGATTGACGGTAAAAAAAAGGCCGATGATTTTGGCGAAATGCTATTTACTCACTATGGATTATCGGGACCGATTATTCTGTCTTTGAGTAAAGTGGTAGCCGAAGCACTCAATAAAGGTAAGGAAGAAGTGACGTTAGAAATCAATCTTAAGCCAGCTTTAAGCGAGGAAGTACTTGATAAACGAATCCAACGGGATTGGGAGAAATTTAGCCGGAAACAAGTAAAGAATAGTCTCAGTGAACTATTGCCGGCAAAAATGATTCCGGTTATCATTGATTTATCCTTTCTTGATGCCGATAAATTTGTTAATCAGGTTACCAAGGTTGAACGGGCCCGGCTGCTAAATCAATTGCAGCACTTGGCTTTTACTATTACGCGTACCCGGCCGGTCAGCGAAGCTATCGTTACTGCCGGTGGAGTTAGCACAAAAGAGATCAATCCGACTACCATGGAATCAAAAATTATCAAAAACTTATATTTTGCTGGCGAAGTGATTGATATAGATGGTTATACTGGCGGCTACAACTTGCAGGCTGCTTTTTCTACCGGTTATGCTGCTGGAAAAGCAGCTGCTGAATGAAATAGTGAAGTTAAGGAACAAGAAGGTGACTAATATGCATAAGGTGCCGGATTGGGGAGAAAAGTGGTTAATACGCCTGGTAGTAGTAGGAGTATCAATTTTAATTTTATCGCAGATTGCCATGTTCAAAGAAGAAGCCCGCCACTACTTGTCCCGGGTGGACAGGCTGGAAGGTGAAAAAGTATCTTTTGATTCAACTATGTATGCAAATAATTCACTGACTATTTCGGAACGAACGGTAGTTAGCAAGCAAATACCAAGCTTCCGTGAAAACCGCAGCCTGATTATTCGAATGATTAAACCTCCTGAAGACAGACGCGTTTTTGTCACAATTAATGGTGATAAAATAAGTGATTTTGCCCATGGTGAAGTGAAGTTAACTGTTTACGATGGCGATTATGTGGAAATTGATTGCTCTGATCTCAAAACATCGGCGCAGTTTGTTGTTACAGTTCCTGGAGGTGGTCTGGTTTCGCCAGTTGACGGTCTAGTTGTTGAAACAATAAACAATATTGGTACGGTGGGTAAAATCAAGTTTAAGTAATGATTGTACCTGACGAAGGAATATAAGAATTAATAAGGAATATTTCATTATGCCGATCGGCAGATCGGGAGGAGTTATATGATTATTGTAATGGATGCTCCTGCAGTCCAAGAAGTTAAGCAAGTACTGGATGAACTGCAGTATCTGGGGGTAGAAGGGCATATAACAGAATGTTTTAATAGAACGATTATTACTGCTGACGGAGACGTGCTACAAAAAAATGACAAGCATTTTGAAGGCTTGCCAGGAGTTGAGAAAGTTTATTTCATAACAACTCCCTTTAAGCTGGTTAGCCGTCAATTTCATTCTGATACTAGTATTGTCTCTATCCGTGGTGTAGATTTTGGCAGCAGGGCTATTCCCGTTATAGCTGGCCCTTGTGCAATTGAAAGCTACGAACAGCTATATGATACAGCTGTTGCGGTCAAGAAAGCTGGGGCTTGTATTTTGCGGGCCGGTACTTATAAACCGCGTACTTCACCGTATAGTTTTCAGGGGTTAGAGCGAGAAGGTTTAGCTATATTGCAGGCAGTAAGCAGGCAAGTTGATATGCCTGTTGTCTCAGAAGTAACGGATCCACGATTAGTTGAAAACTTCTGCGAGGCAGTTGATATATTGCAAATTGGTGCTCGTAACATGCAGAATTTTGCTTTGCTCAAAGAAGTAGCTCATAGCAAAAAGCCTGTTTTGTTAAAACGGGGGCCGGCATCTACAATCGAAGAATGGCTGCTGGCTGCTGAATACATTATTGCCGGTGGCAATTCTCAAATTATTTTATGTGAACGCGGTATCCGGACTTTTGAACCCTACACACGCAATACATTAGATTTGAATGCGGTGGCGCTTGCTAAAGTTTTAAGCCATTTACCGGTGATTGTCGATCCTAGTCATGGGACGGGCCAATGGAGACTGGTGGGACCGATGGCTAAAGCTTCTCTTGCTGCCGGCGCCGATGGACTTATAATAGAAGTACACCCCAGCCCTGCAGAAGCCTTGTCTGACGGTCCTCAGTCTTTGACACCGGAGAATTTTGACATATTGATCAACGAACTGCGAAGTTTGGCAAATGTATTACATAGACAGATATAATAAAATGTGTAAGCTATATGATGGAGGAGCTAATGAGAAAATTAATTATTGCTATTGATGGGCCAGCGGGTGCAGGGAAAAGCACAGTCGCCCAAATTGTTGCTCAGCGGTTAAACTATACATATATTGATACAGGAGCCATGTATCGGGCTGTAACCTGGCAGGTGATGCAAAATGATATTGATATTACTAATGCTGAAGCTGTCCGGAAAATAGTATGCACTATTAACATCGGACTAAAGTACAGGAATGGAAAGATGCATGTCACGGCAAATGACATTGATATAACGGAAGAAATTCGGCTGCCGGAAGTTTCCCGGGTAGTTTCTGAGGTAGCTAAGCTAATCGTAGTGCGAACTGCCATGCTTACTTTGCAACAGCAAATGGCTCAGCAGGGAGGAGTTGTTATGGACGGACGTGATATTGGTACTCATGTGCTGCCAAATGCAGACCTCAAAATATTTTTAACAGCATCTATTGACGAGCGAGCCAGGCGGCGATGGCTGGAGTTAAAGGAAAATGGTGTTGCAGTTGATTTAAAAGTGCTGCAAGAAGAGATCGCTTGTCGTGATAAAACAGATTGTGAAAGAGCGGTTGCACCGTTAGTTCAAGCAAAAGATGCCATATTAATTGATACAACTGAACTATCTATTGATGGTGCTGTAGATGAAATTCTTAGATTGTGTGAGGAGAGGAGTAGAATTGTATAGTTTTGTTCGGGCTTTATTTGGAGTTGTCTTTTCAGTTTTTTTCCGCTGGCGAATTGTTGGCAGCGAAAATATTCCCGCTAGTGGAGGGGCAATCATAGCTGCTAATCATATAAGTAATTGGGATCCACCTGTTATTGGCACTGCAATTGCCCGTCCCCTCCATTTCATGGCAAAAGAAGAATTGTTCGGAAATGCTGTGCTAAGGAGAATTATTACTTCACTGGGGGCTTTTCCGGTGCGGCGGGGAGCGGCAGACCGAAATGCTATCCGCACAGCTATAACGCTTTTGGACGAAGGAAAATTGCTAGGCCTATTTCCTGAGGGTACAAGAAGCAAAAGCGGTAAGCTAGGTGAGCCGGAACAGGGCTTAGCTATGATTGCTATTAAAACAGGGGTTCCAGTTATTCCGGCAGCTATTATCGGTACCAATAAAGTGTTTAGTGCAAACTGTTGGTTTCCTCGGTTTGAAGTTCACTTTGCTAAACCAATACCTGTTGTACAAGGCAAAGCAACAAAAGAGGATATTGCCCAATTAAGCATAGCAATCATGGAAGCGATTGATACTTTATTAAAAAATAAATCTTCGTCTTTATAACTTTATTGTGCTGGAGAATCAGTCTAACAGCGGCGTTTTATAATGTCGCTGTTTTATTTTTTGTTTAAAATGATATTGTTTATCCTGGAAAAAGAATATATACTGAAAAGTGAGAATAGTTGAATAAATTACTGCAAAGGTGGTGATAATCCAGAAACTGACAGTTAGTGTTCATCATTTATTTCACGGAAGGGGGACAATTAAGTGAATTCAATTTGGTTACTGGTCACTGCAGTCTGTGTTTTTATTTTAGCTTACCGGTATTATTCAGCCTTTATCGCAGCAAAAGTACTGGCTCTCAATGATTCCTATACCACTCCGGCCTATCGCTGTGAAGATGGCCGTGAGTTTGTTCCAACGAATAAGTGGGTCCTATTTGGCCATCATTTTGCGGCTATTGCCGGTGCAGGTCCGCTGGTTGGTCCTGTATTGGCTGCTCAGTATGGGTGGGGACCTGGTTTTGTGTGGATTTTGCTTGGCTCAGTTTTCGCCGGTGCAGTACATGATTTTGTCATTCTTTTTGCATCGGTCCGTCATAACGGTCAATCCTTAGCCGTTATTGCTCGCCGGGAAGTTGGTACCTTGACTGGTATTACCACTTCGCTTTCTATTCTTTTTATTATTATCGTAGCTCTTGCCGGTCTGGCAATTGTAGTCGTTAATGCGCTGTTTAAGAACTCCTGGGGTGTGTATACTATATTCATGACAATTCCCATTGCTATTGTAATTGGTCTTTATATGTTCAAAATTGCTCCTGGTTCCATTCGTTCAGGCTCCATTGTGGGCTTTATACTAGTAATGCTTGCTGTTATTACCGGTAATTATATTCCTAATTCATCTTTAGCGGGTGTATTCACGCTAACTAAAGAGCAATTATCGGTAGCTCTGCCGCTATACGGCTTCTTAGCTGCTGTTTTACCTGTATGGTTATTGCTGGCTCCACGCGATTATCTTAGTTCCTATATGAAGATTGGTACAGTCGCCGCATTAGCGCTAGGTATTATTATTGTTCAGCCTGCAGTAAATGCCAATATGACTCAATTTATGGATGGCGGCCCAATTATTCCCGGTCCATGGTGGCCGTATGTATTTATTACCATCGCTTGCGGTGCTATTTCGGGGTTTCATTCTCTTATTAGTTCAGGCACTACACCTAAAATGCTGGAATTAGAAAGTCAAGCCCGGCTTATTGCTTATGGCGGCATGCTTACCGAGGGTTTTGTTGCTGTTATGGCTTTAATATCGGCGGTTGTGCTGTTACCTGGCGATTTCTTTGCCATTAATACTCCGGCAGCGGCATTTGCCAAACTCAATATGCCTATGGTCGAATTAAAGCAACTTTCTGCACTAGTTGGGATGGATGTGGCGCATCGTCCAGGCGGTGCTGTTTCTTTAGCTGTAGGAATGGCTCATATCTTCTCCAGTATTGGCGGTATGTCCCATTTAATGAGCTACTGGTATCAGTTTGCCATTATGTTTGAAGCGCTGTTTATTTTAACGACGATTGATGCTGGTACTCGCGTTGCGCGATATATTTTGCAAGATATACTTGGAACATATGTCTATGCACCTCTCAAGCAAACGAATTGGTGGCCTGGAATTCTCTTTACCAGTGCTCTTGTTACTTTTGCCTGGGGTTATTTGCTCTATAGCGGCGATGTAGCCAGTATCTGGCCTCTCTTCGGCGTAGCCAATCAACTGTTGTCAGTCATAGCCTTGGCGCTGGGAACAACCATTATCCTAAAAGTAGCTCCTAAAAAATCTTATGCTTGGGTAACTGCTGCGCCGCTTGCATTTCTCACTGTCACCGTCATTACAGCAGGTATTCTCAATGTTGGCATATATTATAAACGGGGTGACACATTGGGCAATATTAACGGTACTGTAAGCATAGTATTAATTATTCTTGTAATTATCACACTGCTTGATTCTATTAGGGCCTGGAATCAGCTGTTGAAGAAAGACAAACCGGAGGGAATGAACACGGAAATTCAACATGTATGTGTTTTTAATGAAACGAAGCCTAATATACCAAGTTAAGAATGAAGGCAGAAAAGGGAGAGTCATAGTGACTCTCCCCTTTTTTAAGTGCTGATTAAAAGGAATTATAAGCTTGCCAGCGAATAGCATACCATATCTGAAATTTAGGAGGCCCGTTATGCAAATACATTTGGCTGAACATCGCGGCTTTTGCTACGGGGTTAAACGTGCCATTGAAACAGTAGAAAAGTGTATTAACTCAGGCGGTACAGCCCATACCTTGGGGCCAATTATTCATAATCCCCAGATGGTTAATGAATTGGCGAAAAGAGGGATATCTCCGGCTAACAGTTTGGAAGACATAGCTGAAGGTACAGTAATTATACGGTCCCATGGAGTTGGTCCCCAAACTTATCAAGATGCTGAGTCTAAAAACTTAACTATTGTTGATGCTACATGCCCTCATGTCAAAAAAGCCCAGCAAAGTGCTTATGAATTAATGAAAGAGGGGTATCCTGTAGTTGTGATTGGAGAACGGGATCACCCGGAAGTAAAGAGCATTGCCGCATGGACACTTGACAAGGCCATTGTAGTGGAAACAATTGAAGATGCTCAGCAGCTGCCATTTTCTCAGCAATTAGGCGTAGTTGTACAGACGACCTTTTCCGGAGAAATGTTTGAGCAAATACTGGCAGTATTAAAACGCAAATGTGCAGAAATGCGCGTAAAGCGAACGATTTGTACTGCTACTGATTTACGTCAGCAGGCTGCAGCCACACTGTCTCAGCAGGTGGATATCATGGTAATTATAGGAGGAAAAAACAGCGCTAATACCACTAGGCTGGCTGATATTTGCCGCCAGTCAGGCTGCACGGTATATCATGTTGAAACAGCAGATGAATTAAAAGCAGAATGGTTTAGTAAAGCTCAGCACGTTGGCATTTCAGCGGGAGCTTCTACGCCAGAGTGGATTATAGAGGAGGTAGTTCATACTATGGAGCAGTTTGATCAAGCATTGGCTGATTCCTTTAATCAGCTTGAAAAGGGCACAATTGTCAAAGGGACTGTTATTAGTGTCCGGCAGGATGAAGTTTTTGTGGATATTGGTTACAAGGCAGAAGGTGTAATATCCTTGCATGAGTTGGCCTATCCTACGCCTGCCACTGCCGCCGAAATTGTGGTTAATGGACAGGAAATCGATGTTTATGTCATGGACACTGACAGTGCCGATGATACGGTAAGACTGTCGAAATTACAAGCCGATAAAATGATAGCCTGGAGTAAGCTGGAGGAAGCAGCAAAGGCTGAAAGCCCTCTCGACTGTAAAGTCACTGAAGTTGTGAAAGGCGGATTGGCTGTTTCAATTGAGGGCATCCGCGGTTTTATTCCAGCATCACAAGCTGCTTTGCGTTTTGTAGACAACTTAGCTGTTTTTGTCGGCCAGACTATGTCAGTTATTCCGATAGAATTGGATGAACAAAAGCAACGGGTTGTTCTGTCTCGCCGGAAAGTTTTGCAAGAGGAACAGCAAAAAAAAGAACAGGAAATTTTTTCTAAGCTCAAAGTCGGTGATGTGGTTACTGGTGTAGTTCGAAGATTAGTTGATTTTGGTGCCTTTGTCGACATCGGTGGCATTGAGGGTTTAATCCATATTTCCGATTTGTCTTGGCAACGTGTAAAGACACCTTCGGAAATATTACAGGTAAATGATAAAATTGAAGTATTTGTGTTAAAAATTGATCCCCAATTAAAGAAAATATCCCTTAGTTTAAAGCAAATACAGCAAGATCCTTGGCTGGATAATGTCAAAAACTTTATCGAAGGGCAAATTGTAACCGGTATAGTAGCGAAAACGACGAAATTCGGGGCCTTTGTAAAGCTCCAAACCGGAGTGGAAGGCTTAGTTCACCTATCGGAACTAGCTGAAAAAAGAATTGCTACTGCTGAAGAAGTCGTCCAGGCAGGGCAAGAGATTAGCGTTAAAATCCTAGGTATTGACAAGGAAAACAAGCGCATCTCACTAAGTCTAGTGAAAGCATTGGAAGAAGCAGAACGGGCTGAATACCAGGATTATTTGGGTATCCAGCCGAGCAGCGGTTCAACAATCGGAGAAAAACTGGGTTACTTATTCGGTCGAAAATAGTAAGGAGCTGAAATGTTGCGTCAATCCCGGAAATTAGATCACTTGCACCACACACTACAGTTGGCTGATGGGCCTGGTTTTACTGGCTTTTCCGATGTAACGCTTATTCATAATTGCCTTCCTAATATTGCCTGGGAGGACATTACTCTCACAACTTCATTAACCGGCTTTGCTCTTAAGCAGCCAGTTATTATTAATGCTATTACTGGCGGGGCAGTGGACGTTACCGAAATTAACAGTAATCTTGCCCGATTTGCCAGGCTGACCGATTCAGCTATGGCTGTAGGCTCTCAATATTCAGCCCTGGAAGATAGTGGAGTATGGGATTCCTACCAGATCGTTCGGCGAGTGAATCCTAATGGAATGATCATAGCTAATCTAGGTGCTCATGCCAGCAGTGAGCAAGCTCGAATTGCTGTTGATATGATCGGTGCAAATGCCATCCAAATTCACTTAAACGCAGCCCAGGAAATTATTATGGCAGAAGGAGACCGCGACTTTCGCGGCTATCTGGATAATATCGCTCGAATTGTGAGTCAGGTTAATGTACCGGTAATTGTTAAAGAAGTTGGCTGTGGAATAGCAAGAGAAGCTGCTATTGAGCTTGCTAGTACCGGAATTAAAGCAATAGATATCGGCGGAATGGGAGGCACTAATTTTTTGGCAATCGAAGCAGCTCGCAGTAATAATCAATTGCCAGATGAAATGCTAAGCTGGGGTATCCCAACAGTGGTAAGTGCTTTAGAGGTAATATCCGCTCTTCCTGTCCATGTCCAACTAATTGTTTCGGGGGGAGTTCGATCCCCTTTAGACATGATAAAATCAATGGCTATTGGCGGCAGCGCCGTAGCGATGGCTGCTCCTATATTGCGTATTATTTCTGAAAAAGGTGTAGAACAAGCGGTTGATTGGTTTCAAGACTTTCTACATACTAGCAAACGTTATATGATGCTATTAGGCACAAAAGAAACTAAGGATTTAGTAACAACCCCTTTTTTGCTTACTGGATTTAGCCGCGAATGGCTTACGGCTCGAAAAATTGATATAACTCAATATGCGACTCGCAAAAAGCATGGTTCTTGAACCATGCTTTTTGCATTATTTCTATTTCTACGGGCAAGATAAAATAAGAAACGTAGCAACATAATCGAATATAAGAGGTGACAATCTTATGAGTATGCCGGTAGGAATGATTGTTTTATTAGTGGTTGGTGTACTAGTTTATTTTGGTATTGCCCAGCGAATTTTAGACAGGATGCGGTTAACAGACAAACAGGCATTACTGTTCATTGCCGCTATTGTTGTGGGTAGTTTTATAGACATTCCACTAATGAGTAGCCCCGTAACAGTGAGCATCAATGTAGGTGGCGCCTTATTGCCTGTCTTGTTATCTCTTTGGCTGATTACCAAGGCAGATGAAACTGCTGAGCGAGTGCGGGCCATACTCGCAGCTGTCCTGGTAGCCGTAGCCGTATGGCTGGGATCGCGTTATTTACCTTATGAGCCAGAAAATATGTTTTTAGATCCAAAATTAATTTATGGTTTATCGGCAGGTTTGATTGCCTATTTGGCTGGACGGTCTCGTCGCAGTGCTTTTATTGGTGGCGTTTTGGGCATTGTACTCAGTGATATTGTACACATGATAACCTTAATAAATGCCGGTATTCCCGGACAAACAGATATTGGTGGAGCCGGTGCTTTTGACGTCGTTATTATTGCCGGTATTGTCGCTGTTATGATTGCCGAATTAGTTGGGGAAACCCGGGAAAAATTACAAGGAGGACCTGTTCTTGGGCCTCACCGTCCAGAGGGGTTATTTGAATTTAGCGAGGAATTGTCTAAAGATGGTGAGGACAAAAACTCTGCTACTCAAAAAGAACAACTGCAAAATACTGCAAAAGACAGAGGTGAAAAAAATGAATAAGCGAATATTGGTAATTCTCTTATTAGTCGTTTTTTGCAGCCTTTTTGTTGGACTAGTCTGTGCGCAAGAACAAAATGACGGCAAATATTTTACCATAGTTGATGAAAATGGAGTAACTGTTTATATAACCGGCTGGGGCGTAAGAGTAGGGGATCAATTTATCACTGATAAAAATATTCGGTATGAGGTAGTATCTATTGAAGGCGATATAGCGCATGCAAAAAAAATTGGCGAGGTAAACCTGGGGCTATATACCCAGCCTAACGAGAATCAGCCAGGATTCTTTTCTGCTTTGCTGAAGACGCGAGTGGCAAAAGCTCAGGGTGGCAAGGTAGCCGTTTATCATACGCACTCCGATGAATCTTATGTTCCTACTGACGGCAAAGAAAGTATTCTAGGTGCTGGCGGGATTTATAAAGTAGGCGATGCTTTTACACAAGCACTTCAGTCAAAAGGGCTCGAAGTTATTCATTCGCAAGCCAAACATGATCCCCATGATGATATGGCTTATGAACGGTCCCGGCGTACTGTAATTGATTTACTAAAGCAGCAGCCGGCTGCAATTTTTGACCTTCATCGCGATGCAGTACCCCCTCAAGTATATAAGGCTACCATCAATGGTGAAGATGTAACAAAAGTACAATTAGTAGTCGGAAAATATGGTCCTACAGGAAAACAAATTGAAGATTATGCTCTGCAAATTAAAGCTGCCGCTGATAAAGATCATCCTGGACTTGTAAAGGGTATTTTCTTTGCCAAGGGTGGTGACTATAATCAGGATCTGCATCCCCGCTCTATGCTGGTAGAGGTAGGTGCTCATACTAATGACCGGGCATCAGCGGAGCGAGGCATTGCACTATTCGCTGATGTAATTCCTACAGTACTAGGGACAAGCTCGTCAGCTCCAACTGCTCAAAATGGCGCAGCTGATGTAGGTACCGCTGCTACAGGTGCATCAGGTGCCACTAAATCTATTGGCTGGATTGTGGGGTTATTGGTAGTAGGTGTTGCAGCTTTTATGTTCTTAAGTACAGGAAGTTTAAAAGAAGCAGGTGCAAAGTTAAAGCAATTTACGTCTACAGAATTTGCAAACTTTCTTGCACCGAAAAAGTCCCAGTCGCAAAAATCTGATTCTAAAGATACCAAAGATCGGGAAGATAAAGACTAAAGTGATTATCGTATATCAAGGCGGACAAGACTTCTTGCCGCTTGCGGCCTGTTATTTGCATTTAGACTTGCATTTTAAATCAAGCTCTTTGACTGAAGCAAGGTGGTCCGCAAAGCCCTTATCTGTCATTGGGATAGATAAAAAAGGAAATACGGTATGTTCATTGGTTTGCGGAAAGCATAGCGATATTTATAGCCGTGCTATTCAGGGTGTGTCAGAAATATTTAATCTTGAAGTGGAGTTAATTAACGTTGATCAGTTAGTAGCTGCCAATCGCCCCAAAGGCAGTGTGAACTATTTAAAGTTTATGGCTATGCGTTTTTGTTTTTGTCCTCAACTTTTTAACAGTTGGTTTATAGAAGACTTGCGCTCTATTATGCAACAGCATGGAAGGGTTAAAGGAGATGAGGCATGAACATTGTCTACTATTGTTTTGCCGGGGCGCATGCTTCTGTGGTGGCATCTGCTATTCATTGCGGCCTACTGCCTACTGATCGTACTCCATCTGCTGACGAATTCTTAAATATCCCTTTCTATGACCGAACTTTGCCCACATTAATCGGACGTCCTTATTTGATGGGCTGTGATGAAAGACAAAACAATGTTTATTTCATGGGTATGTGGAACCAACGCGAAAAAATTACCAGTACGATCCAATGCCTGTTAAATTTAGCGGGCTGGAAAGAATCCACCTATATTCTGCAAGACGCGTTTCCCTTGATTAACTTTTCTACTAAATTTGGCGGCTTATTATCCAAAAGGTATAGCTTTACTCAATTAGGGCGTTCAATGACAATTTGGGGAATGCAACGCCAATATCCGGCATTTGTTAAATTAGTTTACAATGTCAAAAATCGTTTAGAGTGATGTTTTATCACTCTTTTTCTTTATGTGCAGGAAAAATAATGAAGTAACGGGAATATGTAAGACGGGAGGGAATAAAATTTTGACTTACAAAGGAATTGTCTCGGCTGTTGCTCCTGACAGCCTGGCTGCGGAACTCGGACTTGTGCCGGGAGACCGTTTGTTAATGGTAAATAACCAGCCAATACAGGATATCATTGACCTTAGTTTTGCTCTTGCTGATGAATATGTAGAAGTATTGATAGAAAAAACAAATGGAGAGCAGCAACTATATGAGATTGAAAAGGATTACAGCGAAGATTTGGGAATAGAGTTTGAAAGTGCGGTTTTTGATAAAGTCCGCCAGTGTGCCAATAACTGTATTTTTTGCTTTGTCGATCAAATGCCGGCCGGCATGCGCGAAACACTATATATTAAAGACGATGATTATCGATTATCTTTTTTATATGGAAATTTCATAACATTAACTAATCTAGGCCCACGTGATATGAAACGTATTCGTCAATTGCATTTATCGCCACTCTTTGTTTCCATTCATACTACTGACGGCCCTTTACGGGCTAAGATGCTTAATAATGAGCGGGCATCTGAAATCAATAAACAACTGGATGAATTGATGGAACAAGGCATTGAATTTCATGGACAAATCGTACTGTGTCCAGGCTTTAATGATGGAGTGGCACTTGATAAGACAATAGGCGATTTATATGCCCGTATCCCATCGGCGTTATCACTGGCAATTGTGCCGGTTGGATTGACACGTCATCGTGATCATTGCTATCCATTGCAAGGTTTTACTCCTCAGCAGGCTGGTGAGGTGATCGATATGGTTGACCGGTGGCAGCAAAAGTGTCGTGCCGAGAAGGGTACTTCCTTTGTCTATCTTGGTGATGAATTTTATTTATCCGCAGGCAGAACGGTTCCCCAGTATGACAATTACGATGGCTTTCCCCAATTAGAAAACGGTGTGGGAATAGTTCGTAATTTTATCGAAGAATGGAACAGCCAGCCACAATCTGCTCAAGGCTATGAAATCTCCCATGCTATTGATGTAGTATGTGGACATTCAGCAGCAAAAGTATTGGACAAACTAATTGCCCAATTGGCAATACCAAATCTGAAAGTGCGCTTGGTCGAGGTGGAAAACCATTTTTTTGGACCCCATATAACCGTGACAGGTCTTTTGACTGGCGGTGATATTATGACGACATTGGCTCAATTGCCTGGACCGCGGACCGGAGTTATTATTCCTGGTATCTCTTTGAAGAAGGGCCAGTCTGTTTTCTTGGATGAACGGACACCGGCTGATATTGAAAAAACAGTTGGTGTTCCTGTGCGAACAGCCTATTTCGCGCAGGACTTACTGCAGCTCCTGCGCGAGTGGCGATAACTTCTACGACAAATCGCATTAGTTCAGTATTACTGGCAAAGGCCACGGAAAAACTATTGCTAGCTGAGAACTCCAACTTATCCCGTAAGGGAAGGATTAGTGATTATGTATGTGTAAAGGTGATAAAAAATGAGTAAACCACTTGTAGCTGTTGTGGGACGCCCAAATGTCGGCAAATCAACACTTTTTAACAGTATAGCCAAGAAGAAATTTTCCATTGTCGAAGATATTCCTGGTGTTACACGAGATCGCATTTATATTGATGCTGAATGGCTGGATCAGGAATTTACCCTTGTTGATACAGGCGGCATTGAATTTGAGACCAGTGATGACTCTATTATGAACTCGATGCGGCATCAAGCTCAATTGGCAATTCAAGAAGCAGACGTCATCCTCTTTGTAGTAGATGGTAAGACCGGTATAACAACTGGCGATGAAGAAGTGGCCAATATTTTACGTGGTGCCGGTAAGCCTGTTATTTTAGTTGTCAATAAAATTGACAGTTTAAAAAACGAGCATGATATTTATGAGTTTTATAACCTCGGTCTTGGTGATCCCATTGGCATATCGGCTGTCAACCTGCTTAATATGGGGGATTTGCTGGATATTGTTATTGGGAACTTACCTAAAGAAAATGAGGCGGATAACAATGAGGATGAAATTAGAGTAGCTGTTATTGGACGGCCTAACGTAGGCAAATCATCGCTGGTAAATGCCTTATTAGGTGAAGAACGAGTTATTGTCAGTGATATTGCCGGTACCACCCGTGATGCTATTGATACAAAATTCGTTCGCGACGGTACTTCTTTTGTTCTAATTGATACGGCAGGTATGCGTCGCAAAGCTAAAATTGAACTGCCGGTAGAACGGTATAGTGTTATCCGGTCACTGAGGGCCATTGATCGTTCTGATGTTGTACTTATGGTTATCGACGCAGTTGATGGTGTCACCGAGCAGGATAAAAAAATCGTTGGGTATGCTCATGAAGCCGGAAAAGGAACCATTATAGTTGTAAACAAATGGGACCTTGTGGAAAAGGACAGTAAGACCTCCATTCGATACACCGATATTATTCGTAGTGAATTAGGCTTTTTGCAATATGCACCGGTGCTGTTTGCATCTGCTTTAACAAAGCAACGGGTACAACGTGTTTCCGAATTGGTAAAATTCGTTGCCGATCAACATGCTATGCGAGTATCAACCAGCGTTTTGAATCAAGTTATGGAAGACGCTCAATCCATTAATCCGCCGCCCTCCAGTGCTGGAAAGCGACTCAAAATCTACTATACGACGCAGGCTGATGTAAAACCGCCTACCTTTATCTTTTTTGTGAACGATCCTGAAATTATGCATTTTTCTTATTTACGCTTTCTTGAGAACAAATTGCGGGAAGCCTTTGGGTTTGAAGGAACGCCATTGAAGCTCGTAGTTCGTGGGCGTAAAGAAAAGGAGGATTAGCAATGTCCTTGGGGCTTACTATACTATTAGCCTATGTAATAGGCTCTATCCCTAACGGACTAATAGTCGGTAAAATGATGTGCGGTGTAGATATCCGGCAATTTGGCAGTAAAAATATTGGGGCCACCAATGCCTATCGCGTTCTTGGCCCCTGGCCTGCATTTTGGGTTTTTATTACCGATGCATTAAAAGGAGTAGCCGGTGTTGTAATAGGGCAGCTGCTTGACGGAAGTTCTATAGCCTTGTTGGCCGGTGGTATCGCTGCCATGGCTGGTCATAATTGGTCGCTATTTTTAAAATTCAAAGGTGGACGGGGCGTGGCTACGGGCTTAGGCGTTATCGCTGTTTTGGTTCCAAAGGTTACTGCTATTGTATTTATTATATGGGCGCTAATTGTTTATACCACGCGTTATGTGTCATTGGGTTCTATCGTAGCGGCTGTCTTAGTTCCTGTTTGTATGTGGTTTTTTAGTGAAAGCATTGAAATACTACTATTCGGTATCGTTGCCGCTTTATTTGTTGTTCTTCGCCATAAACCAAATATCGAACGCTTGCTAAAAGGGGAAGAACTAAAAATTAAAGCAGGAGGACCAGGCGCCGATAGCACCAAGGAGAAGTGATTACTACATGAAAATTTCTGTCATAGGCGCAGGCAGTTGGGGCAGTGCTATGGCCAGTCAGCTTGGACTGAAACATGATCAAGTTGTCTTATGGGCCCGTAGCAGTGAACTAACTAAAACGATGCAGGAAACACGGCAAAACAGCGCCTACCTGCCAGGAGTTCTGTTACCGGAACAGCTAATTTGTACTTCTGATCTTGAACAAGCGGTTGTGGGAGCTGAACTTATCTTAATCACTACCCCATCGCATGCTATTAGAGAAACAGCTCGTCGAATTCACCCCTATGTAAAAGCAGATGCTATTATTGTAACAGCTGCTAAAGGGTTGGAATCAGGCACTTATAAACGTATGTCCCAGGTTATTGGTGAAGAGATTCCCTTCTTAGCTGATCGGGTGGCAGCGCTGTCTGGTCCTAATCATGCGGAAGAAGTGGGACGGCAGCAGCCTACTGCCTCTGTTGTGGCTGCTTCATCTCTGGCTGTAGCGGAGGCAGTACAGGATGCTTATATGCTTCCCTTTTTTCGGGTCTATACCAACCCGGATATTGTTGGAGTTGAACTGGGCGGGGCATTGAAGAATATTATTGCCTTGGGAGCAGGCATTGCCGAAGGACTGGGATTTGGTGACAATACCAAAGCAGCCTTGATGACCCGCGGTTTAGCCGAGATTGCCCGTCTAGGCCTGGCCTTAGGTGCTAATCCGCTTACCTTCGCTGGTTTGGCGGGAGTTGGTGATCTCATGGTAACCTGTACCAGTCGTCACAGCCGAAATCGCAGGGCAGGCATGTTGCTTGCTGAAGGAAAAACAGTTGAGCAAATTCAATTACAAACCAATATGGTTGTGGAAGGTATTCGTGCTACCGGGGCAGCATATGAACTCTCACGCATATATAATATTGAAATGCCCATTACTGAGCAAATTTATCAGGTGCTATACGAAGGTAAATCTCCTAAAACTGCAGTATTGGAACTGATGACTAGGGGAAAGACTCACGAAGTAGAAGAAGTAGCAATTAATGGCGTTATTGCTTTTAAATGATCATAATAAACAAAAAGAGTACAGAAAATCCCATTTTGGATTTTCTGTACTCTTTTTTAGTACTAATATCAGCGGCATGTCAATATATTTATAATGCTTAATTTGGATATTCTTGCAATTTTAAGTTACAGCTATCTAACTGAGGTCAGTTTTAATACAAGGGAGGGATGGATCAAATTTTGAGCGCCATGCTCTTGTAATTTAGGCATTCAGCATAATAGGAGGGAAAATGTATGGAAAAATTTGATCTGTTTCGTGATATTGCCGAACGGACAGGTGGCGATGTCTATATTGGAGTTGTAGGTCCAGTACGTACCGGGAAATCGACTTTTATTAAACGTTTTATGGAAACTATGGTGTTACCCAATATTACTGACCCCTATGAAAAAGAAAGAGCAAAAGATGAACTTCCTCAAAGTGGTGCCGGAAAGACGATCATGACAACAGAGCCTAAATTTATCCCAAATGAGGCTGTTGAAATAAGCGTTAAGGAAAACGTCGCTGTACGAGTGCGTGTCGTAGACTGCGTTGGCTATAGTGTGGAAGGCGCGCTTGGCTACGCTGAAGATGACGGTCCCCGTATGGTGCTTACCCCTTGGTTTGATCATGAAATCCCCTTCCAGGAAGCTGCTGAAGTGGGAACACGCAAAGTAATTGCGGAACACTCTACTATTGGTCTTGTTGTAACGACTGATGGCACCGTAACTGACCTGCCACGGGAAAAATATCTGCCTGCTGAAGAAAGAGTGATAGAAGAACTAAAAGAACTGGAAAAACCGTTTCTGATTATCTTGAACACCAGTCAACCTACGGCAAAAGAAACCCGTGAACTTGTAGCCAAAATGGAGAATAACTATGACGTACCTGTTATTCCCGTAGATTGCGCTCAACTTAATCATGATGATGTATACGCTATCTTGCAAGAAGTATTATACGAATTCCCTGTAAAAGAAGTTAATATTTCATTGCCTAAATGGGTAGAAGAGTTAGAAACTGAGCATTGGTTACGTCAAAAATTTGATGGAGCAGTACAAGAGGTAGTACAATATGTACGCCGTTTGCGGGATATTGACCGGGCTATTGACGATTTGTCCAGCTATGATTTTGTAGCGGATGTTATTCTGCACGATATGGACTTAGGAAATGGTATTGCTGTCATTGAAATGACAACCAGAAATGATTTGTTCTATTCCGTATTGGAAGAACTGACCGGCTTTACGATCAGCGGCGAACATCATTTATTGAGATTAATGCAGGAATTGTCGGTAGCCAAAAGGGAATATGATAAGATTGCTCCGGCCTTGGAGCAAGTACGGCTTACCGGTTATGGTGTTGTTTCACCGCAAGTGGATGAAATGGTCTTGGAAGAACCGGAAATTATCCGTACAGGCAATCGCTTTGGCGTTAAACTACGGGCATCAGCACCATCGCTGCATATTATTAGAACCGATGTTCAGGCCGAAATTTCACCAATTATTGGTACAGAAAAACAAAGTGAGGAGTTAATTCAGTATTTAATGCGCGAATTCGAAGGTGAACCGGAAAAAATCTGGCGAACCAATCTGTTTGGCAAATCACTTAACTCCTTAGTGCGAGAAGGTATTCAAAATAAAATTACCAGCATGCCCGAAAGTGCTCAAAATAAATTGCGAGAAACGCTGCAAAAAGTCGTCAATGATGGCAGTGGTGGTTTAATTTGCATTATATTTTAAATAAAAGTGGTCAGTCTGTAACAGACTGACTTATTTTTTTGCTTTTTTGCTTGTTTTCTGTTGCAAAATAATGATATAATGTCTTCTATCGAAAGATAATAATCCACCAGTACAATACTGGAGGGAGGGGTTAAAATGATAAATAATCAGAAATCAGTATTTTACCTGGTCCGTGAGGAAATTTTGCCGGAAGCTATCAAAAAGACGATTAAGGTGAAGGAATTGCTCAAAAGGGGCGAAGCGCGTACCATTAATGACGCAGTAGAAAAAATGGAATTAAGTCGTAGTGCCTATTATAAATATAAAGATTATGTATTTCCGTTTTACGAAGCAAGCAAGGAGAAAATTGTAACACTTGCTCTTTTATTAGAGCACAAACCGGGAGTATTATCGCGTGTACTAAATACGATTGCTAATGAAAAAGGCAGTGTGCTTACGATCAATCAAGGAATACCACTCCAAGGCGTTGCAAATGCCACTATTTCACTGGAGACTGCTGATTTGGCTATCGACCTGGAGGCTTTACTCGATAAGCTTAGGCTAGTAGACGGTGTAAAACGGCTTGAAGTTTTAGGCCAGGCTTAGCGATAAGGAGAGAGGATCATGAAGAGTGCTGTTCAGATAGGCTTATTAGGCTTAGGGACTGTCGGCGGCGGTGTAGTTAAAATTTTGCAGGAAAATGCTACTAATATTTCACAAAAGGTAGGTTTGCCTGTAGAAATCAGCAAGGTTCTCGTCCGTAATAAAGATAAAAAGAGAACCGTTGATATAGCTGATGAAAAAGTTACAACCGATATTAACGATATATTAACTGATCCTAATATTGATATTATAGTAGAAGTTATGGGTGGAGAGCAACCAGCTAAAGAATATATTCTTCAGGCTCTCAATGCAGGCAAACATGTCGTAACGGCTAACAAAGATGTTGTTGCAAAATATGGTCGTGAATTATTTGCTGCTGCTGAAGAAAATCGCGTTGATCTGCTGTTTGAAGCCAGCGTTGGCGGTGGTATCCCGATTATTAGACCGCTAAAGCAATGTCTTGCCGCCAATAAGATAACCGAAGTCATGGGAATCGTTAATGGCACTACCAACTATATGCTCACTAAAATGACAAATGAAAAAATGAGTTTTGCTGATGTCTTGGCTGAAGCGCAAGCAAAAGGATATGCTGAGGCCGATCCAACAGCCGATGTGGGCGGTTGGGACGCTGCTCGTAAAATTGCCATTTTGTCATCTATTGCCTTTAGCAGCAGAATTACCTTAGACGATGTATACGTCGAAGGGATAACCAATATTTCAGTAGAAGATATTGAATATGCCCGTGAACTGGGTTATGTTATTAAATTGCTTGCTGTTGCTAAAGAAAACGAATACGGTATTGATGTTCGTGTTCATCCGGCCTTTATTCCCAATAGCCATCCGTTGGCTGCGGTGGGCGATGTATTTAATGCTATTTATGTCAAAGGTCATGCTGTTGGCGAAGCCATGTTTTATGGCCGGGGGGCCGGCGAACTTCCGACGGCCAGTGCTGTTACCGCTGATATTATTGATGTTGCCCGCGATATTAAGCATAATGTTAGCAGCCGTATTCTCTGCACTTGTTTTGATAATAAACCATTGTGTCCGCCAGGAAAAACAGAATCACCTTATTATATCCGGTTATTAGTTGAAGATAAGCCAGGTGTATTTGCAGCTATTGCTGGTGCTTTTGGAGCGCAGCAGGTTAGTCTTCATTCGGTTATTCAAAAGCGCAAGGTTAATAATTGTGCTGAGATTGTGCTTATTACCTATCCTGTCAGCCATGATAATATTAAGCTGGCGATGAACACATTAGATGGAATGTCTGTCGTTACCAAAGTGCGCAGTGTCATCAGGGTAGAAGCAGAAGAAATTGTATAATACGGAGGAAATAGCATGTCCAAGGTGACGGTGCGTGTACCTGGGACGACTGCTAATTGTGGTCCCGGTTTCGACGCTATTGGTATGGCTTGTACTATATATAATAACTTAGAATTGGCTTTATCACCTGAGGGGCAAACTACAATCGAGATTTATGGTGAAGGTAACAGTCAGATTCCCAATGACGATCGCAATATTGCCCTGCAAGCCGTTAAAATGGTATTAGACTATCATCACATCCAGGACAGAGGTATTCATATTTGTCTTACCAATACTATTCCCTTAGCCCGGGGGCTTGGCAGTAGTGCTGCAGCTATCGTTGCCGGTCTTGTAGCGGCAAATGCTGCTACCGGAAATCGTTTATCGAAGCAAATCCTGTTAGATATGGCGACTACAATTGAAGGTCATCCCGACAATGTAGCTCCAGCTATTTACGGTGGAATTTGTCTAAGTGTTATGCACTCGACTGGTACAAAGTGTCTGTCCTTTTTACCGCCCAAAGGCTTAAGACTTGTTGTCGCAGTACCTGAATTTACATTATCCACGAAAGTATCCCGCCAAGTATTACCCAAGACGGTGCCTCTCAAAGATGCAGTATTTAACGTTAGCCGTTCTGCATTGTTAGTAGGTGCATTAGCCAAAGGTGAACTTTCGTATATGAAATACGCTTTAGAAGATAAGCTGCATCAGCCGTACCGGCAGAAATTAATACCTGGGATGGAAGCGGTATTTGAAGCGGCTGAGAGAGAAGGCGCTCTTGGTGTAACGATCAGTGGTGCAGGACCATCATTGATTGCTTATACTACTGTAAATGATCACGCAATTGGTCAAGCGATGGTAGCAGCTTTTGAAAATCACAGCAGCAAAGCAGCTTATCATGTCCTAGAAATTGATACAGTTGGGGCAGAAGTTATTGAATTAATTCCTTGACAGACTACATAAAACAGTGTAAAATAATGTTTGTCGGTCAAGGGGCTAGCTAAAAAAGCTTCTAAGAGACAATGTAATGTCGGGGCGTAGCTCAGTTTGGTAGAGCGCTACCTTGGGGTGGTAGAGGCCGCATGTTCGAATCATGTCGCTCCGACCAATTGAATATTGGATAACCTCAGTTAAATTAAGGCTTCTAGGAATTTTCCTAGAAGCCTTTTATTTTTGTGTTATGGTAAGTCCCCTTAACTTGCTTTTAAGGTGTTTTAAGACTGGATAAATTCAATAAAGCATATTTTCTTTATTTTGACAGAATATGTTAATAAAGATATAATTAACATTAAATGATTAATTGGAGGGAAAATTATGAAAAGAATATTAATTATCACAATTCTATGCTTATTTGTAATTTCAATGAGTGTTGTCGCTTTTGCAGCAGAGCCCGTTAATTCCCAAGAAAACACATATAAAAAAGTGGCTATTATTCCGTACATTAATTCTACCGAAGAGAAAAAAGGCTATGTAAAAGAAATTATTGATAGCAAGTATACAGAACTATATTCTAACAAAAACTTTCAAATGATCCCCGAAGTGGATGTGCTAAAAGCCTTAAACAGCACCGGTTTTAGCATTGCAAACATGGAACTGCCGGAAAAAGATATTTTAGCTGCTGTTGCAAAGGAAACTAATGCTGATTATGTTATTGCCATGGAAGTATCACAACTAATTACCACAAGGCATATGAGCTTCTTCCAGACTAAAGTAGTAACGAAAACGAAGTTGCGTTATAAATTTTATAATACTGAACAAAGTAAAATGGTTTCTTTTCAAACAACAGGGATATCAGAAAATAAAACTGTAATTGGTGATGTAGGCTATAAAGATCCAATAACAAAGGCGCTAAACCAAGCAATGGATGATGCCAACGAAAAGATAATGAGTAACTTATAAGTTGCTCCTAACACAAAGGCTTCCAGGAAATTTCCTGGAAGCCTTTGTTTCATGCTGATTTTGGTAATATTTGCAGCTTGCCTTGGGGGAATAGCGCAATGTATTATGTTGTTATGTAAAATGATCGATAAAGGGGATAAGTCGAAAGTGCCACAACTACTAATAGCGCTTCTGTTTTTTCATATTGTTCAATATAATCCCCTAGCGTGGCAAGAGTCAGTTCCGAAGCCTTCTAGAGTAATACCTACTGACGCAGTATCTAAGGCAGTGATTAACATACAAGATTACCTGGTTCACAGGAAGCTGATTGTTAATACTTCCCTTATTGATGGCAGTATTACAGTGCTATATCGAGTGTATTGATCTAGATAAACTACACCAGTTTAAATAGTGAACCTAACAAATAGACCGCCTTTGTGGGGTCTATTTTTGTCATATAGCCGTTGCAGTAGTCTCTGTAATTAATTGCCGAAGCAACAATCTGAAGTAATTTACCTGAAAAGGAACAACCAAAGAATCTTAAGAATAACATAAAAATAAGGAGTGTGATCTTTTTATGAAAATTACGATTAACGGCGGGCATTATCCGGGGCTGGATTCTGGCGCAGTTGGTATAACTGGCTTGCAGGAAGCAACTGTTACTAAGGATATTATGAAGCGTGTGGCTCAGTATCTACGGGCCGTTTGGTACGATGTATTAGAGGTACAGGAAAACGAGCTTTACGAAATAACTGATGCGTCAAATGCATTTGGTGCGGAACTATTTGTTTCCATTCATTGCAATAGTTCCACAAGCACTTCTGCTCGCGGAACAGAAACATATTGCTATCAATTTGGCGGTATAGGCGAAAAATTAGCTCAGTGCATTCAAGCGCAGATCATCAATAGTTTGAGTACTGTTGATCGCGGCGTTAAGACCGCTAATTTTGCAGTCCTGCGTGACACTGATTGCCCGGCAGTACTTGTAGAAACTGCTTTTATATCGAATAAAGAAGATGAGAGTCTATTGTCTGACAGTACTAAGCGGGATGAGTTTGCTAAAGCCATTGCGAGAGGTATTACTGATTTAGTAGTTATCGGGATAGCTTAGTGACAGCAACAGTAGTAAAAAAGCTCACGCCTGTTAGGTGTGGGCTTTTTTACATAATACAATGCTATATATTTCTCTGGAAGCGGGGTAAGTATAATGGTAAAATATTACTGTGAATAGCCAAATGTGTCATAAAATATAGGATTATGCTGAATTGCTTTTCACGCCGGAAGCTGGGTAGCATTACACAAGAAGGGGCGGCGACAGCATGAATATACTAAATAAACGATTAGACGAACTGTATAGTGAACTCGCCACTAGTGATCAAGGGTTGATAACTGCAGAAGCTAAAAGACGGCTGGCGGTTTATGGTCACAACGTGCTGGGGCAACAGGAAACGGTCAATGGCATTACTACTTTTTTGCGACTGTTTTTAAATCCGCTAGTAGCCATTTTGCTGGTTTCTGCTATCATGTCCTATTTTCTGGGCGAAGTTAATGGGGCGTTGATTATCGCTGTTTTGGTGGTGTTAAGCGTCATTTTACAGTTTTACCACGAACATCGTTCCGGAAAAGCCGCTGCTGCCCTCCGAAAGCAAGTGGCGGTGCATACCATCGCTCTTAGAGATGGCATTAAACGGGAAGTTCCGCTGGATGAGATTGTACCGGGGGATATGATCTATCTTACGGCAGGCGACATTGTTCCAGGGGACGGGCGAATTATAAGTAGCAAAGATTTTTATGTTGACCAAGCCTCACTTACCGGCGAGTCCTTCCCTGCGGACAAAGAAGCTGATCCGGGGGCAAAACCCGAGACGGGGATTACTGAAATGACGCATGCTGTCTTTATGGGCTCTAACGTTACCAGCGGTTTTGCAGCGGTGGTAATTGCGGCCACCGGCAAGGAAACTGAGATCGGCAAGATCGCCAACACGTTGACCTTAAGGGTGCCGGAAACCGAATTTCAGCGTGGCATCCGGGAATTTAGCCTGATGCTGATGCAGATTATTATTGTGCTGGTATTGCTTATCTTCTTTATCAACACGTACCAGCAGCATAATATTTTCGAATCTTTCCTGTTCGCGCTGGCCATTTCAGTGGGCATTACTCCTGAATTGCTGCCAATGATTATGACTATCAACTTAGCCAACGGCGCAGTGGCTATGTCGCGCAAAGGGGTTATTGTCAAATGGTTGGCTGCCATTCAGAACTTCGGTAGTATGGATGTACTCTGCTCCGATAAGACCGGCACGCTTACTGAAGGTGAATTCCAAATGGTCAGTTGTACCGACTACGCTGGCGAAGAAAGCCAGTCTTTTCTGCACGCCTACCTTAACAGCACGCTGCAGGGGGGGATGAAGAACCCGTTAGATCTGGCTATTGCTGCCTTCCGGCAGCCGGCAGAAGCAGGAGAATACACTAAGGTGGACGAAATTCCTTTTGACTTCGTGCGGCGCATGCTGTCCGTAGTGGTAGATCATGGTGATGAACGTCTGCTGCTATGCAAAGGGGCACCAGAAAGTTTATTGCCCCTCTGCGACCGTTACCTTGACAGAATGGATGTTAAACCGCTGACAGAGGATGTGCTGCACAATATTCATTCCCGCTTTGCAACTGATAGTGCAAGCGGCTATCGGGTTATTGCAATGGCTTATAAACCGGTAGACAAGCAGCAAACTGCGTTTGAAGTCAGTGATGAGCATAGGCTGATCTTTAGCGGATTTTTAGCTTTTTTCGATCCTCCCAGAGCGACAGCCGGTGCTACTATCGCCGCCCTGCATGAGCTTGGCGTGAAGGTCAAAATTCTTACTGGCGATAATGAAATTGTTGCCCGGAAAGTTTGCCAGGAAGTCGGTATTCCGGTGGATACTATTCTTACAGGCCTCGAGATTGACAAACTTTCTGATGATGCGCTGGTGCGGGTTATTGGCACCACCGCCGTATTTGCAAGGCTCAATCCGGTGCAAAAAAATCGCATTATTCGTCTTCTCCAGCACACGGGCCACGTGGTAGGCTATATTGGGGACGGAATTAACGATGCTCCATCGTTAAGGGCCGCTGATGTTGGCATCTCTGTCAACAATGCCGTGGATGTTGCTAAGGAATCAGCAGCTATTATCCTGATGGAAAAAAGTCTGTCTGCATTAAAAGACGGCGTCATCGAAGGCCGGCGGACCTTTGCAAATACTATGAAATACATCATGATGGGTACAAGCTCCAACTTCGGCAATATGTTTAGTATGGCGTTTGCTTCACTAATGGTGCCTTTCTTACCAATGCTGCCTGTGCAGATACTGCTTAATAACTTGCTTTACGACTTTTCTCAAGTTAGCATACCCACCGACTCGGTAGACAAAGACTACATCAGGCGTCCTCGCCGCTGGGACATGAAATTCATCCGACGCTTCATGCTTATTTTTGGGCCGGTGAGCTCTGTCTGCGATCTTCTCACTTTTGGCTTGCTCTTATATGTATTCAAAGCAAACGAGGGTCTATTTCAGACTGGCTGGTTCGTTGAGTCGTTGGCTACCCAAGTGCTGGTCATTCACATTATCCGCTCGCGCTATAGCGTCTTAAAAAGTCATGCCAGTAAGTGGCTGATTGTAACCACCACTGGTTGTGCAATCCTTGGCTTTATCATTCCGTACACACCTCTCGGCGAATTTTTCGGTTTCGTGCCGCTGCCGCCGCTTTATCTTGCGGCTATTGCTGGATTAGTTTGTTTTTACCTAGTGATGGTGGAATATGTCAAACACTGGTTTTTTGCCAGATTTGGCTGGTAAGTGCCATAGCTCTTTAAACAGCAAAATACTTGTTTTTACAGGAAGGTGAATTATGGGTAATATAAACGACAGACAACACCGTTCCAGACTGCAGCAAATTGCCCGTCGGGCAATGCTGGCAAGAGGACTTCTTCCCGATTTTTCGGCTCAAGCTATTGCTGAGCTTGACGAAATTCATAGCAATATTTCTAAAGCTGAAGAAGCGATACGTGACTTGCGGAATCTCTTATGGTGCTCTATAGATAATGATGATTCGAATGATTTGGATCAACTTACCGTCGCTGAAGAAATACCTGGAGGAGCTGTAAAGATTCTTGTAGCTATCGCTGATGTCGATGCTTTCGTTAAGAAATCATCAGCACTTGATGACCATGCGAAACACAACACTACTTCAGTCTATACCGCTGCGCAAGTTTTTCCAATGCTGCCTGAGAAACTCTCAACCGATGTTACCTCTCTCAATTATGAATCAGATCGGCTTGCCCTTGTTGTTGAAATGATAATTGCCGGCGATGGATCACTGCAGAGCTCAGATATTTATAGAGGAATCGTCCGTAATCGGGCAAAGCTTGCTTATGATAGCGCGGCTGCTTGGTTTGAGAGTAGTGGGCCCATGCCGCCAGCAATTAGTATAGTAAGCGGTCTTGCTGAAAACCTTTGGCTGCAGAAGCGAGTGGCTCAAAAACTGAAGGCTCTCCGTCACATGCATGGTGCCCTTGATTTTGAAACAATAGAAGCTCGTCCTGTATTTGACGAAGATGAGATTAAGGATTTAAAGGCAGAAAAACGAAATAGTGCAAAGGATCTAATTGAGGATTTTATGATCGCTGCTAATGGTGTAACCGCACGATATCTCGCATCTAAAAAAATTCCTTCTCTGCGGCGCGTTGTGCGTGCGCCTAAACGCTGGGACCGAATTGTCGAGCTTGCTCTGCAATACAACTTTGTACTGCCTAAGGACCCCGACTCAAAAGCATTAGACCAATTTCTATTATCGGCGAAAGCCGCTGATCCTCTTCGCTTTCCAGATCTTTCTATCAGTATCATTAAGCTATTAGGTGCTGGTGAATATGTCGTTGAACCTGCGGATGGCAGCTCTGTCGGACACTTCGGTCTTGCTGTCAAAGATTATGCCCATTCTACAGCACCTAACCGCAGATATCCCGATTTGATTACGCAGCGATTACTGAAAGCCGCAATAGCAGGAAGTCCTAGTCCTTATGGGAATGATGAACTTGCATTAATTGCAAAGCACTGTACAGAGGCGGAAAATGCAGCGCAGAAGGTTGAACGACAAGTTGGAAAATCGGCCGCCGCCATTCTACTGGAATCAAGAATTGGAGAAGAGTTTGATGCTATCATTACCGGAGCAGCGGATAAAGGTACGTGGGTTCGTCTGCTCCAGCCGCCTGTCGAAGGAAGACTGTCAGGTAGCTTTGAAGGTGAAGATGTCGGCCATCGGCTTCGGGTGCGGTTAATTCATACAGATGTAGAACGAGGTTATCTCGATTTTAAGAAGATAGAGTAATGAGGCTAACGAAAAGAGGCTTTGCAGCGCGGCAAAGCCTCTTTTCGTTTCTTCAGCTTTTAGAAATAGGACTTGCTAAGTGCCATTTGCAAGTCCTATTTCGCAGGCGTAATGAGTTTTTGATATTCCTTTATAAACTCAGGAAATGGATAACCAAAGGTCTTCTTAAAAGCATCATTGTTGCTCAAACCATTGCTGATGTTTTGCATGTATTGAGTAACAGAACGAAATCCGTGTTTTTCAGTCAGGTAAAGCACAGCAAGTCCGGCTACTTTGTGGGGTAGAGGTGAACCATATTCTGATATCGCCTGTCCCCAGTCATGTCCATCATTGAGCTCCTGCAAGTCAGGTTTGTTTGTTGATGCTTGTAGTTCAGCCAGACAATTATTCCGATAAAAATTTAGAGTTCCATAACCTTGTCTTTCTACGATATTTGCTCCGACAACCTCAGCCATGCCTTCAACCAGCCAAAAGGGCTGAGGCCTGCTTGGAGATACGTTCTGCCGTTGGTACTGATGCGTTACTTCATGAGCAGTTAGGAAAATTTGCTGTTGATTAGCAGGTATGCCTTGCGTGTTTAGTATAATCAGGCCATTGCCAGCTAGCACATCTACACCCTTGGTTGCCCGGGAGGCATCTTTGTCGGATATTTTAAAACGGGAGATGACTTCTTGCTGAAATGCATTACGATTTGCTGTCAGAAGAATAGTTACTGATCGCGTTAGTGCGAAATCAGATCTTTCACAAAAGAAATTCATCGTGTCAATGGTTGCTCTAGTGATTTGGTCGGTAGTTTCATCGGCCACGCCATTTAAACTTTCGACTTGTAATTTAATATCTTTCTCGGGAAGACCTGCGAAAGAGGGAGCTCCGGGAAGGTAATAAGAGATCAGGCAAAAGGTTAATAAAAAGAGAATAATTAAATCTGTTCTAATACGTTTCCACATTTTATCACCCTCCTAATTTTTATATGGATTGATTTGTGTACTAAGCCGGAAAGAACGTTGAATGACTATTTTAGACAAATACCACCAATTGCCGTTAGATTCCTGCAAGGCGTGAAAAAATCCTCTCTATCCATGAATATAAGTTTTGTTGTATAAGAGAGGAGTTTTACTGTCAAGACTAGAAAATAATACCATTAAACAAATGATAGGCAGGAGGAAACAAGCGTGGAAAAAGAGAGAGCTATTGGTGAAACTATCGAGAAATACGAGAAATACATCAACCCTGCTGTCGCCCGATTGTTCCGATTTATGGGATTATCTACAATAGAGCATCAAGCAGCAGGTGTTATCATTACAGATATTAATGGGAAAGAATATATAGACTGTCTGGGAGGCTATGGAGTTTTCAGTTTGGGCCATCGCCATCCCCGTATAGTGGAAGCAGTAAAGGCACAGCTGGACTTAATGCCGATGTCCAGTAAAGTATTATTTAATAAACCGATGGCTGACCTGGCCGAGTTAATGGCCGAAATCACGCCTGGTGACCTTACGTACAGCTTTTTTGGCAACAGCGGGACAGAAGCAGTGGAAGGAGCTTTGAAACTAGCTAAGATTCACACTGGCCGGAATAAGGTTATTTCTATGATAAATTCTTTTCACGGTAAAACACTGGGAGCCTTAAGTGCAACCGGCCGCGATCTTTTTCGTGATCCATTTCAGCCGTTATTAAGCGGCTTTGTACATGTACCCTTTGGAGATGCAGCTGCTGTAGCAGAAATCATTGACGCAGACACAGCTGCGGTTATCGTTGAGCCTATTCAGGGGGAGGGCGGTATCATTGTTCCACCTGATGGCTATTTGCTTTCTCTGCGCCAATTGTGCGATCACCATGGGGTATTATTAATTTGTGATGAAGTGCAGACTGGCATGGGCAGGACCGGTAAGATGTTTGCAAGTGACCATTATGGAGTAACACCTGATATTCTTACGACAGCTAAAGCCTTAGGCGGAGGAGTTATGCCCATTGGCGCATTTACCGCCCGCTCTGAGATATTTGAAAAGTATGTTACAAGTCCCTTTTTACATACGTCTACATTTGGCGGCAACCCGCTAGCCTGCGCAGCAGCAATAGAAACAATTAAAGTAATATTTGAAGAAAACCTTGTGGACAAAGCAGCAATAAAAGGGCATTATTTCATGGAGCGTCTCCAAGTACTAGCTGATAATTTTCCCGGCGTTATCCAGGAAGTTCGCGGAAAAGGGCTAATGATTGGTGTAGAATTAACGAAAGAAGGGATCGGCGGGCTGCTCATGTCCGAGTTAATCAATAAAGGTGTATTGGTAGCTTACACTTTAAATAATCCCAAGGTCATTCGCATAGAACCGCCTCTTATTATTGAGAAGGAAACAATTGATCAGGTAATTTCGGCTTTTGCTTATGCTGTTGAGCAGGCTTATGAAATGCTTGAGGATTTATAAGGAGGAACTGTGTAATGCCATACGTAGAAGTAACCATGCCTGTCCGTTGTTCCCGTGAAGGCATTTATCCTATTTTAAAAGATATGGAAAAGTATCCCGATTTTATGGAAGATCTGGTAAGTGTGGCTGTAATTGAGCGTAATGAAAATACTACTGTTACCAAATGGGTATCTAACGTAGATGGTCGCATCATTAAATGGACGGAATTGGATACGTTTGATGATGAAAATTTACATATTTTTTACTCACAAATCGAAGGCGATCTAAAAAAAATGCAAGGTGAGTGGATTCTAACTCCCATTCCTGATGGTACGGAAATCAAGTTGACCGTTGATTTCGAATTCGGCATTCCCATGATAGCCGGACTTTTAAATCCTATCTTAAAAAAGAAGGTCCGCATGAATAGTGAAAATATGTTAAAGGCCCTCAAAGAACGTGTGGAAAAGCCCTTATAAT